>Ga0209062_1000160_pt1 | contig 252132 bp, 229 predicted proteins | sample Coa_R2_2_FD_187158 | JGI IMG/M metagenome (GOLD analysis project Ga0209062, IMG submission 187158) | Surface soil microbial communities from Centralia Pennsylvania, which are recovering from an underground coalmine fire - Coalmine... | ecosystem: Environmental > Terrestrial > Soil >... | reverse complement strand
AAGCGCATTCGTTCGTCCATAACAGAACTTTCCTTCCATGGCATCCACCTCATCCGCCCCCTTGGCAGGCGAAAAAGTGTAACCTATGTCTCCGGAACGTTCTGTTACCTATGTCTCGGAACGGTCAGATCGGGAACGATCGACTCCACTTTTATCTTTTCTTTCTCTTTTCGCCCGGTAATTGACACCCTCGGAATCGAGCCTTTTTGGAGTTTCTGTACGATCTCGGCAGCCAGGCTGTTTCCCCCGGCATCGAGGTTGACGCTCTGCCCGTCGTGGTCCACGAGCTTGAAGGAAGTGGTCTTAGAGCCGGGGCGGCAGTAGCGGATTTCGAAATCGCGGTCGCGATCCACGCTGGTCAGAGTGTCGCGCGGGTTGACGTTTCGTTCCATTGCCGCGTAGCAATCCGCATCGACGAGCACTCCGGATAAAGTTTCTGCCCCGGCAATCACCGCCGGCAACATTGCGAGGATCGTGAACCTGACCACGGCCACTACTCCAGGCGATAGTTGGGAGCTTCCTTCGTGATAATCACGTCGTGGACGTGGCTCTCGCGCTGGCCGGCGACCGTCACGCGCACGAACCTGGCAGTTTCCGCGAGCTCGCGAATCGTCGACGCGCCGCAGTAGCCCATGCCGGCGCGCAAGCCGCCGACCAGTTGGTACACCATGTCCGAGAGCAGCCCCTTGTACGGCACGCGGCCCTCGATCCCTTCAGGAACCAGCTTGCCGGTCTCGGCTTGAGGATAGCGGTCCGAGCCCGCTGCCATCGCGCCCAGCGACCCCATGCCGCGATAGCTTTTGAATGTGCGGCCCTGATAGAGAATCGTTTCGCCGGGACTTTCTTCAGTGCCTGCGAACAGGCTGCCGATCATGACGCTATCGGCGCCGGCGGCGATCGCTTTCGTGATATCGCCTGAAAACTTGATGCCGCCATCGGCGATCAACGGAACGCCCGATCCCCGAGTCGCTTTCGCGCACTCGGCGATGGCGGTAACCTGCGGCACGCCCGCTCCGCTGACGACTCGCGTGGTGCAAATCGATCCCGGGCCGATGCCCACTTTAATCCCGTCAACGCCAAGCGAGATCAGATCGCGCGCGGCTTCGAAGGTCGCGATGTTGCCGGCAATCAGTTGCACGTCGGGAAGCGCATGCTTCACGGCCTTGATCGCTTCGAGGACGCCGCGGCTGTGTCCATGCGCCGAATCGACCGCCAACGCGTCAACTTTCTTCTTTACCAGTTCCTGCGCGCGCTCCAGAAAATCGCCCCCGGAACCGATCGCCGCGGCGACGCGCAGGCGGCCCTGCTCGTCTTTGGCGGCATTGGGATATTTCAATTTCTTCTGAATGTCCTTGACGGTGATCAAGCCCTTCAAGTTGTACTGATCGTCGACGACGAGCAGTTTTTCAACGCGATGCTTATGCAGAATCGCTTCCGCTTCTTCGAGGGTGGTGCCGACGGCCACTGTGATGAGATTTTCCTTCGTCATCACTTTTTCGATGGGCAGATCGAACCGGGTCTCGAAGCGCAGGTCGCGATTGGTGAGAATGCCGACCAACTTCCCCTTCTTCGTTACGGGGACGCCGGAAATGCGGTAGCGCTTCATCACATCCAGGGCGTCGGAGATTTTTTGCTCGGGCTCGACGGTCACGGGATCGACGATCATGCCGCTTTCCGAGCGCTTTACGCGATCCACTTCTTCCGCCTGCCGTTCGATCGACATGTTGCGGTGCACGATGCCGATTCCGCCCTGCTGCGCGAGCGCGATGGCCAGGTGCGACTCGGTCACCGTATCCATGGCGGCGCTAACAATGGGAATGTTAATCGCGATCCGGCGCGTCAGGCAGGTTCGAGTATCGGTCTCGGCGGGTACAACGTTGCTGCGCGCCGGAAGCAGCAAAACGTCGTCAAAAGTAAGTCCCTCTGGGATGGTGTCTGGAACCATTCTTTATTCTACATGGCGAGGCGGGATAAACCGAAGCTGTTCGAATTGACTTTGTAATCTGCGAAATTCATCGTTTCATCCCGCTTGCCCGGCGCCGACCGTGATTCCACGGCTCTGCTAAACTAGAAGTTTCCCTTATGATTTCAGCAACACAACTGCGTCCGGGCATGGTGATCAAGTTCAACAACCAGTTGTACTCGATCTTCAAGATGGAGCATCGCACGCCCGGCAACCTGCGCGGCTTCGTCCAGGTGAAAATGCGGAGCCTCACCACGGGCACGATGATCGAGCACCGGTTCAGCTCGGAAGACCGCGTGGATCGCGCCGCGCTCGATGAACAGGAGATGGAATATCTCTACGACGACGGTGAATACTTCTATTTCATGAACACCGAGAGCTTCGAGCAGATGCACCTGACGAAAGACATTCTCGGCGACGCGACAGACTTTCTAATCCCGCAGATGAAAGTCGCTGTGGAGTTTTATGAGGGCAAGCCGATCAGTGTCGAATTGCCTCCGTCGGTTGAGTTAAAGGTCATCGAGACCGAGCCCGGCCTCAAAGGCGCCACGGTTTCGAACGTCACAAAGCCCGCGAAGCTCGAAACCGGCCTTGTGGTTCAGGTTCCGCCGTTTATCAACGAGGGCGAGAAGATTCGAGTCTCGACTTCGGAAGCGACTTATCTCGAACGGGCATAAGCGTCGATTGGAACCCGCGGCTCCAAGGCGCAACCGGAAGCCGTAACCATGGGAAGCGGCGCAAGATTCATTTCTACGCACGCGCCATCAAGGCACTCTTCAACTGGACCGGAACGCGAATGGTAAACTCAGCGCCGCGTCCATCCGCGCGATTCGCGGCATGGACGCTGCCGTCTTCCTGCTTCACGATCGTTTCCACGATGTGCAGGCCTAATCCCGAGCCTCGCGTGGAAACGTGCGGCCTGAAAACATCGGCGAGAATCTCCGCCGCGATTCCCGGACCTTCGTCGCGCACCGTAATTTCGATTTCGCTGGCCGAAGCGCGGGCCTGGACATAGATCGTGCCGCCATTGGGCATTTCGCGCGCGGCGTTTGAGAACAAATTGATCAGTACCCGCTCCCAGGCCCAGTTACGGCGCAGCTCGATTCCGGGATCGACTGCGCACTCGAAGCGAATTTTTCCGCGGCGGCCGCCGATCAGCGAATCTTCGACGAAAGAGATCGCGTTCGCGAGGATTAACTCAAACGGAGCCGCGGTGTCCTCTGCCGATTCGATGCTCGACGTGATCGTTTTCCCTCGTTCGACGCTGCGGAGAATCGCCGCGGAAAGCGAAGACCAGCGCGGATCAGTGGACAAAAGATCCGCAGCCTCCACCAAAGTCTGAAAAACGTTATTGAGATCGTGAACCAGACAAGGAAGTGTGAGGTCCTGAGTTTCGCGCATAAAGATCAACGGGTGATCTGACGCAGTGTACTAAAAAATTCAGGGAAAGAAACATCGGCGGCTTCCGAACCTCGAATGGCCGACGGTCCATCGGCTGCCAGCGCGGCGACGGCGAACGCCATCGCGATGCGATGGTCGCCTTGGGGATCGATTTCGGCAGCGTGGAATTTCTGGCCGCCAGCGACATGGAAGCCGTCAGGGGCCGTCTCAATCTGAACGCCCATGCGGCGTAGATTCGATTCGATGGTGGCGATGCGGTCGGTCTCTTTAATCCGCAGTTCGGACGCGTCACGAACGGTAAGACCGCGCTCGCTTGCGGCGCCGAGAATCGCGAGGGCGGGAATTTCGTCGATCAAAGCCGCGGTCAGCGCGCCCTTAACTTCTCCACCCGAGATTTTCGAGGCGCGGACGCGCAAATCTCCCAGCACCTCGCCTCCGGTCTGTTGCAGATCGAGCACCTTGATCGAAGCTCCCATGCCGGCCAGAAAATCAAGCAGCGCGGACCGCGTGGGATTGAGTCCGACGCCATGGATCACCAGATCCGATTCGGGCATCAGCAGCGCCGCGACGATAAAGAATGCGGCCGAACTGAGATCGCCGGGAACATACAGCTCGCGCCCGGTGAGCCGGGCGCCTTCACGCAGAATAATTTTGTGCGGGAGGACCTCGATGTCGGCTCCGAACTCGTTCAGCGCGATTTCGGTGTGATCGCGCGTGCGAACGGGTTCGTGGACAATCGTATCGCCTTTGGCGAAAAGTCCGGCGAGAAGAACGCAGCTTTTTACCTGAGCGCTCGGCACCGGGAGTGCGTAGTCGATCCCGCGCAGTCTGGTCCCATGAATGGTGAGCGGGGGGAACTTTCCCTCGCGGGCTTCAATCGACGCACCCATCTGCGAGAGCGGAGTCATGATCCGCTGCATCGGGCGGCGGGAAAGAGATTCGTCTCCTCCAATGACAGAAGTAAATCGCTGCGCGGCGAGAATTCCCGAGAGCATGCGAATGGCGGATCCTGAATTGCCAGCGTCGAGCTGTTCAGAAGGCTGCCGCAGCGAGCCTCCATGAATCACGACCTTGCCGTCCTTCCTTTCGATCGAAGCCCCGAGCGCGGACATGCAGGCGAGTGTCGACTGGCAATCGGCTCCTGTCGAATAATTCGTGATTGTCGACGTGCCCTCGGAAATCGCGGCGAGCATGCCGTAGCGATGAGAAATGGATTTGTCGCCGGGAAGCGTAATGATCCCGTCGATCGCGCGCGCGGGCGAGATGATTTCTTGCATGGAACTTTCAGTGTAGCTGTACTTCGGTGGATTGGGCCGCAGTGCGCCCGTTCGCATCCGTCGCGGTGACGGTGTAAGTCGTCGTTTTGCTGGGCGAAACTTCGATGCAGCGCGAATTCGAGGGCCAGACGCCGTCCACATAGGGATCGATCGCGACCTTCCTCGCATTCGCGACGCCGTAGCACAAGAGCGTCTTTTCGCCGCGATGAATCGCGGGAGGGCTCGCATAAAACGTCAGAATCTTTACATCGTTGCCCAGCGGTTCCAGCACCAGCTTCATTTGGCGGGCTTTTTCGCGCTCCGCCGCCTGCTCCGCTTCACGATTCGCCTGCCAGCGCGAATACATGATCCAGCCGGTGTACGCCGCCGCGAGCCCGCACAGAATCGTCATGTACGGCAGGATCTTTCGGAGTCCCTCAATCACACCCTCATTATCCCGAACTCCTGCTATAGTGTTCGCCATGCTTACCCGACGCGGTTTGTTTGTCTCCGGAGCGGCCCTCGCGTATGCCGGTCAGACGGCGCGCGCGGCCACGGGAAAAACCGTCTGCATTGCGAGCGCGAATGGCCTCCAAGCGACGCAACGCGCCATGGAAATGATGAAGCAAGGCGCGGATACGCTCGATGCCGTGATCGCGGGCGTGAATATTGTAGAACTGGATCCGAAAGATACATCGGTCGGCTACGGCGGGCTTCCCAACGAAGAGGGCGTCACCGAGCTCGATGCCTGCGTGATGCACGGGCCAACCCGGCGATGCGGCGCGGTGGCCGCGGTCCACGCATGCCGCACGCCATCGAAAATCGCAAAGCTCGTGATGGAGCAGACCGATCATGTGATGCTTGTCGGCGAAGGGGCGGACAAGTTCGCCGTCAGGATGGGTTTTCCGGCCGAGTCCCTCCAGACGGAGGACACAAGACTCGCCTGGCTGGTCTGGAAACAGTCGATGCGCGACAAAGCGGGCCATTCGAACTGGGGACCGGGCATCGATTCGACACCTCCGGGCGCAAAGCCGATCGCCGAATTGAAAAAACTCTTCCCGCACGCGGACGAAGAAACGCTGGCGTGGGCGTATGAAGAGGCGATTCATCCGCACACCGGAACGATTCCCTGTCTCGCTCTAAACGCAAAGGGCGAAATGTCGGGCGTTGTCACCACCAGTGGCATGGCTTGGAAAATCCCGGGCCGCGTCGGAGATTCAGCAATCATCGGCGCGGGTCTCTATGTCGATCAGGAAGTTGGCGCGGCGGGTTCGACCGGCCGCGGCGAAGAGAACATCCGCATCTCGGGCGCCCACACTATCGTCGAAAATATGCGCCACGGCATGTCGCCCAAAGATGCCGCGCTCGATGCGCTGAGGCGAATCTCGCGAAACTTCAAAAACGATCGCAAATGGCTGGCAGGGATCGACATCATGTTCTACGCTCTCCGCAACGACGGCGAATTCGCCGGAGCAAGCCTGTGGAAGCGCCCGGGGGCTCGTTTCGCGGTGAATGATGGCGGTCAGAGCCGTTACGAAGACTGTGTGGGGTTACTCGAGCCGTAGATCCGGCGGTTCAAGATTTTTCCGAGTATCGAGCCCATCTCAACCGCCCGATAGACGATTGTGATTTGGTTGCTTGTTCTCTATCTCGCCCAGGACGCGCGGTCGCAAGCTGAGCGAGTCCGCGCGGCAATGCAGGCATCGATCGCCCAGCAGAGAGCGTCGGTTCAGAAGCAAGCTCAGAGCTTGGGAACGTCGATGCCTTGGTCCGCGCCGCAAGTCATCGAATGCGAACCCATTCCGCAGCCGGAATTGACCAAAATGATCGACGAAGCCGCGCAAAAACATGGAATTGACCGCACTTTGGTCAAAGAAGTGGCGCGCCAGGAATCGGGATTCAAACCCTGCGCTGTATCTCCCAAAGGCGCCGAGGGCATCATGCAGCTAATGCCCGAAACTCAGGCGCAGTTAAATGTTGCCGATCCGTTCGATCCTCGCCAGAGCCTGGAGGCCGGCAGCAAGTTATTGAAAACATTGCTTGATCGCTATCATGGTGATCTCTCGCTCGCTCTGAGCGCCTACAATGCCGGACCAGGCACGGTGGATCGCGCCGGCGGCGTTCCCGAGATTCCCGAGACCAGGACTTACGTCCTAAGCATTCTCACCAGATTCCTGCGATAAACTTTCGTACATAGCTGTCGATATAGGGTATAGTTCTGTGTCGACAGTCGGAAAAAAGTCGAGGGATGTAATCGTCCTCCGTCCGGATATGCACGTCCCGCGATGGGAGAGCGTGCTGGAAGACGCGGAGCAGGCGCCAACCATCCTGATCGTCGATGCGATCGATCTCAACCGCCGACTGCTGAAGGCGATGCTCAAGACCGGAAGCTATCGCATTCTGGAAGCGAAACGCCCGTCGGTCGCGCTCTCGATCCTGGAGCGTGAAAAAGTCGATCTGGTCGTCGTCGATCTGGTGATGCCGGAAATGAGCGGCCACGAATTCTGCCGGATTCTCAAAAATGACCGCAAGACGCAGCTTATCCCCATCCTGATGACGACCAGCGTCCAGGGCGTGGAGAATGAACTGGAAGGAATCGAGTCCGGCGCCGACGAATTTCTGATCAAGCCGCTGATGCCGAGCCTGGTCCGCACGCGCATCCGCTCCATGCTGCGCAATAAGGCGCTGATCGATTCGCTCGAAGAAGCCGAGACGATTTTATTCGCGCTGGCGCAATCGGTGGAGCACCGGGACCGCTATACCGGGCTGCATTGCGAACGCCTCGCGACGTATAGCATCGCCCTGGGGCAGGCTCTGGGACTTGCGCGGCAGGATCAACTCGCGCTGTATCGGGGGGGATATCTGCACGACATAGGAAAGATCAGCATCCCGGATTCGATTCTGTTCAAGCGGGGCCTGCTGACCGACGAAGAATGGCAGACCATGCGCCTGCACACGATTCGCGGGGAGGAGATCTGCCGGCCGATGAAAACGCTCGCGCCGGTGCTGCCGATCATCCGCAGTCATCACGAGCGCTGGGATGGAAGCGGCTATCCCGACGCGTTGCGGGGCGAAGATATCCCGCTGCTGGCGCGGATCCTGCAAGTCGCCGACATTTACGATGCCCTCACAACGGCGAGGCCCTACAAGCCTGCCTTCTCCCATCAGCATGCGATCGAGATTATGAGCGAAGAAGCGCGCCGCGGCTGGCGTGATCCTGAACTCGTTCCGCTGTTTGCGGAAATTTCGCAAAAGGGGATCGCCGCCGATCCGGGCTCCGGTAACGTTTCAATGCAGCAATCCCTTGAAAATATGCGCCGGGAACTTTCGAAATGAAGCGGTGTTTGAAAGTTCTTGAGAATTCGGGTTTTTTTCTGTACCCCGTCCGTAAAAAAAGCCGTCTTAGAGGCGATGCTGAGGTGGGTTACCGCCCTGTGCTGCTTTGTGTGTTTGCCAGCATACGGACAGAGCTCTGAATCTCCGCCGGGAGATACCTCAATCCCATCAGCGCAGCAGACGCCCCCCACCACGCGAGGCGACACTCACATTCTGGGTGTGGTGCCCAACTTCATCACCGTCAACGACCCGACCAGGCCTTTCCAGCCAATTTCAGCCAGGCAGAAGTTCAGGCTGGCTGCTCAGGATGCATTCGATCCATTTTCGTGGGTAGTTACGGGGATTTACGCAGGCGTCGAGCAGTGGGGAAACAGCTATCCGGGCTACGGCCAGGGTGCGGCGGGATACGCGAAACGTTATGGCGCCGCATTTGCTGACGGAGTGATCGGAAACTTCATGACGGAAGCTATATTTCCGGCGATGCTGCATCAGGACCCGCGCTATTTCCGGCTGGGTCAGGGCGGGAAATGGAAACGAATCGAATACGCCATGACGCGGACCATGATCTCGCGCACGGATCGCGGCGCCTGGCGCTTCAACACTTCGGAAATCGCCGGGAATGCGGCCGCGGCCGGCATCGCGAATCTGTATTATCCGAGCGGCAGCCGGGGGCTTGGCGATACTATGGACAAGTTTGCCGTGAATGTCCTGAGCGATGCCGGATTCAATGTTCTCAAGGAATTCTGGCCGGATATGCGCCGGAAGATCCTGCGCAAACAATAGCCGCGGTATAATCCAATCGGTAGCGAATGCCCGCCGGTAGACAATGGAAGATCTGAAGAAAAAGCTTCAGGAGGAAATCGCCGCGCTCGAAAACGAGCTTCGGGTAGAACTCCCCAAAGAGATCCTGAAGGCCCGCGCACATGGCGATCTCAGCGAAAACGCCGAATATCACGCCGCGAAGGAACGTCAAGCGTATGTAAACGCCCGTCTCGGCCAGTTACATTCCCGGTTACGCGATCTCTCGATGATCGACATGTCGAAGATTCCGCACGACCGCGTTGGACTCGGCTCCACCGTCACGGTCCTCGACGTGAACAAAGACGAGAAGATCAAGTACAAGCTGGTGACCAGCGAAGACGTTGACGTTGCCAAGGGCCTGATTTCCACGAGCTCGCCGATTGGCCGCGGCCTGCTCGGCAAGCAGGTGGGCGATTCCGTTAAAATCACCATTCCGGGTGGGACTCGCGAGATGGAAATCATCGAGCTGGTCACAATCCACCAGGCAGGCAGTTAATGACGTACACACGCGCGATCGGAATCGTCTTCGGAAAAGTCATTCATTGGATTGTCCGTGGACTCGCCTTATCGCGCATACACCCGAATGTCCTGACCTTTATCGGCCTTCTAATTAACGTCGGCGCCGCGGTGCTTCTCGCGACGGGCCAGTTCCGATGGGCGGGAGCCGTGATCATCGGCGCCGGACTTTTCGACATGGTGGATGGGCGCGTCGCCCGCGAAACAAATCGTGTAACGCGTTTCGGCGGCTTCTTCGATTCAGTGCTCGACCGTTACTCCGATCTGGGCCTGCTGGTTGGATTGCTGGTTTGGTACGGATCGATCAACCGATTCGGCTACGTCGTATTGACCGCGATCGCGATGACCGCCTCGGTAATGATCAGTTACACGCGAGCGCGTGCTGAAAACACGATTCCGCAGTGCAAGGTCGGTTTTCTGGAACGCCCGGAGCGCGTGGTGCTGCTGATTATCGGAGCGTTGTTCGATCGGATGGCTCCGGTTCTGTGGGTGATCGCAGTGCTCGGGAACCTGACCGTGATCGATCGAATGGTTTTCACCTGGCAGGAAACCAAGCGGCTGGAAGATGCTCAACTTCGTCCCGCGGGCCGCACCGCAACGCGCGCCGAGTAATCCGCGGTCAGGTTTTCTTTTTTTCTTGAAGCAACGCCTTCAGTTCCGCCATGGGCTCGAAATCCTTCGGCCGGCCGGAAGCATTTTTCACATCGATCAGCTTTTCGATGCCAAGACACAGACAAGGTGTTCCATAGATGTTTAACTCAATGGCATGCGGAAGCAGTGCATCGTAACCTCCGCCTCCCGTAATCTCCCCGAGCAAATCGAGCTCACCTGAGTTAGTGATCAGTTTAAAATTCAGCCCCCCGCTGATCGTTCGATCATCCCAGCGGAACGGAAGGCCCGGTGGAGCACCTCGTAAGTAGGGTTCAAAAGGGCGAATCGTCTCTACCAAACGATGAATATTTTCAGGACTACGCTTGTAAACGATGTCGAGATCAGACGTGTATCTTGCAACTCCATGCGCCGCCGCCGCCAACCCGCCCACCACGATATATTCGACCCTGGCGGTCGAGAGCGCTGAAAGCAGTCTGCTGAAATTCGTCATCGCCCAGCCGCAGGTTCAGCCTTCCGCGCGGCCTCACGAAGCTCTTCGACGAATCGCTGTACGGCGATCATCTTCTCGATCCGTTCAGTCGGAGTGAGCTTGAGATTCTCCCGGAGCAGCGTCCGGTCGACATCGCGCAGATAAAGCTCGATGATCTCGTCCATCACCTTCATGATAAGCCGTTTGCAGACCCCCGCCGGCTATAGTATCCTAAAGATTCTGAGTTTCTTCAGAAAGTCCAACCCTTAGGGGATCCCTGTATGTACGCAGTTATAGAAACGGGCGGGAAACAGTATCGCGTCACGCCGGGCGAATCGATCGAGATCGAGACGCTCAATGGCGAGGTCGGCGCCGAGGTCGAGTTCGGCCGTGTGCTTGCCGTGGTTGACGGCGAGTCGGTCAAGGCGGGCGCCGATGCGGAGCACGCCCGCGTCAAGGGTACGATCGTCGCGCATGGGCGCGGCGAAAAAACGCTGGTGTTCAAGTTCAAGCGCAAGAAGCAGTACAAGCGCACCATCGGACATCGCCAGAATTACACGCGCGTCGCGGTGAACGAGATTGTCGGGTAGGTAGTCATGGCACATAAAAAAGGTTTAGGCAGTTCCAAAAACGGGCGCGATTCGAATTCGCAGCGCCTCGGCGTGAAGGCGTTCGGCGGGCAGTTGGTTCCGGGTGGATCGATCATCGTGCGCCAGCGCGGCACGCGCATTAAGCCGGGCCCGAACGTCGGACTCGGGAAGGACGACACGCTGTTCGCCAAGGTCACGGGCGTGATTGAATTCCGCGATCGCGGCCGGCTCGGCAAGTTCGTCAGCGTCAAACCGGCGGAATAACGCCGGATCAAGGATTCAGCCCCGCCCGTTCACGGCGGGGTTTTTCATGTTCATCGACGAAGTACGCATCCTGGTCAAGGCCGGCGACGGCGGCAATGGCTGTCTCGCGTTCCGCCGCGAAAAATACGTCCCCCGGGGCGGACCTAGCGGAGGCGACGGAGGGCGAGGCGGCGACGTGATCATGGTCGCCAGCCCGCATCACAACACGCTTCTCCACTTCCGTTTCAACCCCGAACATAAAGCCCAGCGAGGACGTCACGGAGAAGGCTCCAACAAAACGGGCCGCGACGGCCAGTCGATCGAAATCGATACTCCCGTAGGCACCGTGGTCTACGATGCCGACACCGGGGAACTGCTCCACGACTTTACCGCTCCAGGGGACAAGTTCATCGTCGCCCACGGCGGCCGCGGAGGACGGGGCAACGCTCGCTTTGCGACGTCCACCCATCAGGCGCCCACCGAGCATGAACCGGGCAAGCCCGGCGAAGAGAAGCGCCTTCGCCTCGAACTAAAACTTCTCGCCGACGTCGGACTCGTGGGATTCCCCAACGCCGGCAAATCCACGCTGATTTCCCGGATCTCCGCCGCGCGGCCGAAAATCGCCGATTATCCCTTCACCACCCTTGAACCCAATCTCGGGGTCGCCAGCGTTGACGACCGCACCTTTGTCGTCGCCGACATCCCCGGACTGATCGAAGGAGCCCACACCGGGCACGGCCTCGGAATCCAGTTCCTTCGCCACATCGAACGTACGCGCCTGCTCGCCCATCTCGTCGATGTTTCCGAAACGGCCGGGCGCGATCCCGTCCACGATTTCGACATCGTTATGGACGAACTCCGCAGTTTCTCTCCCCAGATGCTCGAAAAGCCGATGATCGTCGTCGCGACGAAGCTTGATGCCGCGCAGGATCCCGAACGGATCGCGGCGCTCGAAAAACACGCCCGCCAGCGGAAGCTGCCTTTCTACAAAATTTCCAGTGTCACGGGAAAAGGCATCGGCGAACTCAAGCGCGCCATGGCTGACGCCGTCCTGCCTGCCGAGAGTACCGTTACAAACCCTTGACGCTCACGTAAGTACATGATAACTTTTTTCGACTGAGTGATTTAGGTTCGGCCCCGTCTATGCCGAACGGCCACCAAGTACGTGGGTCTCAGCGAGAAAGTTACTCAAGGAGAGCGTCATGTTCAACAAGCCGCTTCCTGCGATCCTGTCCTTCGCGCTGATCACTTTCCTTTATGCCCCTCTCCATGCGCAAAGCGAGAGTGCCTCGATTGTAGGAACAGTCACTGATTCGTCCGGCGCGGCAATGGCCGGAATCCCTGTCGCGATTCGCAATACTCAAACCAATGCGGTGGTAAATTCGCAGACCGCGGCTGATGGGAATTTCGCATCGCCGCCGCTTCGCCCCGGATCGTATTCGGTCACCGTTGAGGCGCAGGGATTCCAGAAGATGATCCAGAACGTCAATCTGGACGTCGATCAGCATGCGCGGCTGGATTTTTCGCTGAAGCCGGGACAGGTGAGTGAATCTGTCACGGTGGAAGCGAACGCGGCGATGCTCGATACGCAGAGCGCGACGCTCGGCAACGTGCGAACCAGCCAGGCCATCAACGATCTTCCGCTCAACGGACGCGACTTTTTCGTTCTGACTTATCTCACGCCTGGCGCGAGCAGTTCCGGCACTGGCTACACGATGTCGCGCGGCGCCAGCAATCAGCTCGGCGTGCAAGGCGTCTCCGTCAACGGCATCCGCAACGGCGCCAACACGACTTATTTCGACGGCATTCATTCGCAGGATAACGAATACGCGGTGATGATCCTGCTGCCGCCGCAGGATTTCATCCAGGAATTCAAGATGCAGACCAGCGGCCGCGACGCGACAACAGGCCGCACCGGCGGAGCCCTGGTGAACCTGGTCACCAAGTCCGGCGGCAATGATTTCCACGGCACTGCGTTTGAGTTCTTCCGCAACTCCGCTCTCGACGCCAAGAATTTCTTCGATCCACCCGATCCCGCGCCGATTCCCGCGTTCCATCAGAACCAGTTCGGAGGGAGCGTCGGCGGACCGATCAAGAAAGACCGCACGTTCTTCTTCGTGGATATCCAAAAGACCTACACCATCCAGGGACAATCGTTCCTGCAAACCGTGCCTACAGATCTTGAACGCGCGGGAAATTTCAGCCAGCTTTCGAGCGTGATTTACAATCCCTACACGAGCGTCACTTCGAACGGAGTGGTGACGCGGCAGCCGTTTGAAGGCAACATCATTCCGCCAACGATGATCGACAAAATCGGCGGGTCGATTATGAATCTGTACCCGCACCAGAATCTTCCCGGCGTGGCGAACAACTACTCGTATACGCCGCCGCGCATACTGTACCCGATCGCCGGAGACGGCCGCCTCGACCATCGCTTTTCCGATAAGGATTCGCTGTTCCTGCGCTACAGCAATTCGCGATCCGGAAATATCGTGAATCCCGGATATTTTCCGCAATACGCGGGCGGCCCCATTTTTCCAGGTAACTATGAAAGCGATGGCGACCAGGCCGTCATCGGATATACGCACGTCTTCTCCCCGTCGTTTCTGGCAGAGTTTCGCGCCGGATATTCGCGTCTCAACAATACCGGCGTGAATTTCAATCAGGGGACCAACTTCATGGATCAGATCGGGATTCCGGGCATTGTCGGCTACGGATATCAATGGCAGGCAGTCGGTGTGTTTTCGGTCACCGGAGTCGACACCGTCGGCGGCACGGGGAATATCCCTTTCGTCAAAGCGACCAACAACTATCAATACAGCCCGCACTTCAACTGGATTCACGATCGCCACACGCTGAAGTGGGGATATGATCTGTTCCGCAGGGGCATGAACACGGTCCAGATGGGATCGCCATCGGGCTCATTCACCTTCAACGGCCAGTTCACGCAAAATCCCGCAAAGCCGGCGGGAACGGGAAGCGGCATGGCGGACTTGCTGCTCGGCCTGGATGCCACAGCCAGTCTCTCCGTCTGGCAAGAAACCGGAACGCGGCGCTGGGAGCACGCATTCTACATCCAGGACGACTACCGCGTTACCAATAAACTGACGGTCAATGCGGGCCTGCGCTATGAGATCACGACGCCGTGGATGGAAGTTCACAACCGGCTGGCGAATTTTGTCCCCGCCGCTTCCAATGTGTTCCCGGTTGATTCTCAGCAATATCCGTACAGTACGATGTACGACGCTAACTACAGCAATTTCGGACCGCGCGTCGGACTGTCGTATCAGGCGACTTCAAGAACCGTCATTCGCGCGGGCTACGGCCTGTTTTACGACTTCACCAGCCAGAGCGTCAATTCGCTCGGCAACAACAATCCTCCGTTTGCCGGGAATCTTGCGATCACGAACAGCACCGGCGGCCTGCCGAATGCCCCGGGCAACACTCCGCTTTCTCAAGGATTCCTTCCCTACCAGCCGATCGGACAGTTCGCGATTGCCGGAAACAGCATCGTATTCTATCCCCGGGACGAGCCGGACGCGACCGTGCAACAGCGCAACATCTCCATTCAGCAGCAGATCACATCGGACACTGTGCTGACGGTAGCCTATGTCGGCACGCGCGGCGAGCACCTCACCATTTATCCCAATATCAATCAGCCGGTTCCCGGTCCGGGCGCCGCTGGCCCGCGCCGTCTCTATCCGGCATTTTCGACAATCACCGGCGTGTTTCACGGATCGGATTCCTACTACAACGCCCTGCAAGTTACCGGTGAGCGCCGCTTCTCGCACGGCTTGGCGTTCCTGGCATCGTACGCCTGGGGACACTCGGTCGATGAGAGCAGCACGACCGCCGCCGGCGGATTGCAAAATCCTCTCTGCATGGTCTGCGACCGCGGCTCATCCGATTACGATATTCGCCACAGCTTTGTCCTCAGTTGGAGTTATGAAATCCCCTTTGGCAAGGGCAAATTGTTCGGTAAGAATCTCACGGGCGCCGCCGACATGGTCGCGAGTGGATGGAAACTGAACAGCATCATGACGTTCCAATCCGGATCTCCGTTCTCCGTTACCTCGGCGACGAATACGGAAGGCTCGGGCGGCGGCGCGCAGCGCGCCAACGTTGTCGGCGATTGGCACCTTCCGAATCCGGGACCGGACCTGTGGTTCAATCCGGCCGCCTTCGCCGTTCCGGCGAACTACACGTATGGCAACAGCGGGCGGAACATCGTGGTCGGTCCGGGCACGCAACAGATCGATCTTTCGCTCTTCAAGAGCACTCCTCTGCACCTTCGCGAAGGGATGCGCCTCGAATTCCGCACCGAGGTCTTCAATCTTTTCAATACGCCGCAGTTCAACAACCCGAATCAATCGGGAGCCGTCGCCACCGCCGCGAGCATCGGGATTCCGACTGCCGGCAAATTGAACGTCGCCGGGAATCCGGCGTTCTTCCAGCGGACGTCCCGAGAAATTCAGTTGGCGCTGAAGTTATACTTCTAGTTGCTTCGGTGGGTCCTTAAGTCCTCGTCTGCCTTAAGGACGCTGCGCCCAAGTATCGCAGCGGGCATTGAGGCAAACCAGGACGACTAATGGAGCCACGCAAGCTTCCGAACAGATGGGTGATCGCTCTCGCGGCGGTGATCATGCAAGTCTGTCTCGGTTCGGTTTACGCTTGGAGCGTTTTCACCAAGCCGCTGATCGGCGCACTTGGGCTCGGGGCAAATGATCCACTGGCCCTGACGCATGTTTCGGCAGCGTTCACGATCGCGATGTCATGCCTGGGCATCGGAACCGTGGTCGGAGGAGCGTGGCAGGATCGCGCGGGTCCGCGGATTGTCTCCACGGTGGCGGGAATTTTGTACGGCTGCGGTTTTCTGATCGCCGCACTCGCTACGAAGCTGCAATCGCTTTATGGCATCTACGCCGGCTACGGATTGTTCTGCGGGCTCGGCATGGGCATGGGCTACATCTGTCCGGTCGCAACCATCACCAAATGGTTTCCCGACAAGCGCGGCCTGATGACGGGAGCCGCAGTCATGGGATTCGGCGCCGGCGCTCTGGTGATGAGCCCGATTGCCGCGCGTATGATCCCATTGGTTGGCGTGCCGCAGACTTTTGTCACGTTTGGCGTCGTGTATTTGATCCTGATCGTCGCCGCCGCGCAGTTCTATACGAACCCGGCCCACGGATGGTGCCCGGATGGATGGGAACCGCGGTCCGCCGTTTCAAAGGCGGCATCGAAGCGCGATTACACCGTTAAAGAAGCGCTCGGTACGGGCCGGTTCTGGTTGCTGTGGGTGATGATCTCGCTGAACACATCGGCGGGGATCTCCATCGTCAGCCAGGCGTCGCCGCTTGCGCAGCAGCAATTGAAGATGACGGCGGTTCAGGCGTCGGCGATTGTCGGCATCATCTCTGTTTTCAATGCCTTCGGACGTGTTTTCTGGGCGACCGTATCGGATCTGATCGGGCGCGCGCAGGTATATTTTCTGTTATTCGCAATTCAGATCTTTTTGTTCTTTTTGCTTCCAAATCTGCACGAAACTGCGCTGTTTGGCATCGTTGTGTGCGCAATTGCGCTTTGTTACGGCGGCGGATTCGGCGTGATGCCATCCTTCACAGCCGATTTCTTCGGCTCGCGATATATGGGCGGAATCTACGGTTGGATTCTGCTTGGCTGGGGATTTGCAGCGATCCCGTCGCCCTTGCTGATTGCCTATGTTCATGACCGCACGGGGACATACGAGTATGCGATTTTCGTGATTGGTTTCGTGATGATTGTTTCGCTGTTATTCCCGATCCTGGCCCGGCGCATTGTGAACGGTATGCAAGCGAATGAAACTATGCCGCTTTCGGCCGGAGCGCCCAGACGTAAGTAAACTCCGCCCCGAGCAGAAAAATCTGCGCGGAATAGTAAAGCCAGAACGCGATCGCGATGAGCGAGCCCGCGATTCCGTAGGCTGATCCGACTCCCGCCTTCGCCAGATACCATCCGAGCAATGTTTTACCTATGACGAGCAGCAGGGCACTCACGGGAGCGCCCGTCCACAAAACGCGCCAAGGCAACACCCGGTCGGGAACGAAGCGATAGATCAGCACGAAAATCAGGGTGAGCAGCGCGAACGACAGAAACGAGTTGGCCACAGTCAGCAACACCGGCGATACCGGAACCAGGTCTTTGAAGTGACGCGTGATGAAAGTAACGGCTGTGCTGACGAGCATCACTGCAAATAGAAGCACCCCAGAAGCAAGGACCAGGAAGAATGCAAATGCCCGCTGAACGACAAGTCCGAACAAACCTTTGTTGCGAGGGCGTGCATCCCACATTTTATTGAGGTCCTCGCGAAGCTCGGCGAAGGCCGCGGAAGCGCCAAAGATCAAAGTGCCGACGGCGATGAAGCCGGCCAGCGTGCTGTGGCTGGGGCGGCGCGCGCTATCGAGGAACGATCGGACAACCTCGGCGGCAGTGGGGCCGATCATCGTACGGACAGCGGTCGCAATGGTTTGCTCAACTGCTTCGGTGCCATAAAAACCAGAGAGGGCGAGAAGAACGAAGACCAGCAGCGGCGCAGCGGAGAGCAGAGTGTAAAAGGCGAGAGCGGCGCCTAAGCGCTGCCCCTCGTGGTCGCTCCATCGGGAAAAAGTTTTGGTGACTAACGTTGCCGCGAGCATCGAAAAACCTAATATCCATGGGACTCTGGGGACAACGCGGCGTTACCAGACCTGAAACGAAACAGGCCCGTCAATGCGGGCATCAAACCAACGCCGGTAACGTTCACGGATGCAAAGACAGCGTTCAGCCCTGATCTTTTCCGCGCTGATGCTGGCCTGCATCGCTCCAGTCAGCCGCGGCCAGAGCACTCCGTTTGAGGGGCGCACGATTGTTGAGGTTGAATACGATCCCAGCATGCAGCCGCTCGATCACCGCGACTTGAACAGGGTGCAACTGCTTCATGCCGGATCTCCGCTGCGCGCCGAAGATGTCGCGGAAACCATCCAGCGGATGTTCGCGACCGGGCGCTACGCCGATATTCAAGTCGCCGCGGAGCCGCAAGGTAACGGCGTCCTGGTGCGTTTTATCACGCGCGGGGCGCGGTTCGTTGGGAATGTGACAACTGTGGGGAAAACCTCCGATCCTCCGTCCGAAACGCAGATTATCAACGCGGCGCGGCTCAACCTTGGCGCACCGCTCGAGCCCGACATGCTGGAACAAGCCCAGAAAAACGTGCAACACCTATTCACAAGCAATGGGTTGTATGAAGCCACAGTTCGACTGGAGACGCTGGATGATCCGCAACACGAACAAACGAGCGTGCGCATCATTGTCGAGCCCGGTCCGCGGGCGCGCTACAGCGAGCCAGTCATTCGGGGCGAGACAAAGCTTCCCGATTCAACGATTATTCGCGCGACCGGGTGGCGATTCTTTCTCATCGGCCGGTGGCGCCGCGTAACTGAATCCCTTACGCAGCAAGGACTCGATGGGATCGGAAAGAGATACCAGAAAGAAGACCGATTGACCGCCTCAGTAGATCTCGCATCGCTCGACTACGATCCTGAAAACCAGCGGGCGAAGGCGACGATCGATATCGATGCCGGCCCCCAGATTCGCGTCACTGCGGTGGAAGCAAACGTTTCGAGGAGGCGCATGAAGCGATACGTCCCTGTATTTCAAGAAGGGGCGGTAGACGACGATCTGCTGGTTGAGGGCGCCCGGAATCTGCGCGATTACTTTCAATCACGCGGGTATCCGGACGTCGACGTGACGTTCCGTAAGCTTCCGCCGCAGGCCGACGAACAGACCATTGAGTACGTAATCGCGCGCGGACCACGAAGAAGACTTGTCCGAGTCGACATTGCCGGCAATCGCGTTTTCGATCGCGGAACGATCCGCGAACGATTATTTATACAACCCAGATCCCTGGCGTTTCGTTGGGGGCGGTACAGCGAGGCGTTTGTCAGAAAGGACGAGCAAACCATCGCGGATCTTTACAAGGCGAACGGATTTCGCGACGTGAAAGTAACATCGACATTGCAGACGGGCCTCGGCAGAAAGTCTTCGGATATCGGCGTGACATTCGAGATCGCCGAAGGGCGACAGACGTTAATCAGTCAATTCCACCTGGACGGCGTTTCGGACGAGGAGAGCAAGGCGCTTCTTCCGGTGCTCAACTCGGCGGGTGGGCAGCCTTATAGCGACGTTTCGATCGGCCTGGATCGCGGAACGGTTCTGGCGTATTTCTACGCCCATGGATTTCGTCACGCCTCGTTTTCAGCCTCGGCGGAGAACGCGGGCCCTTATCGCGTCAACGTGACGTACACGGTTCAACGGGGCGAGCAGGAATTCGTTCGCGACATTTTGATCAGCGGACTGAAGGCCACGGATCCGAATCTTGTGGAACGCAATATTCGCGTGAAGCCGGGGGACCCGCTATCGCTCGCCGCACAGCGCGAGGCACAGAGGCGGCTTTACAATCTGGGCATCTTTTCCTCGATCGACAGCGCCATTCAGAACAGCGAGGGCGATGAGACGTACAAATACGTTCTTTTCGATTTCACGGAAGCGCACCAGTACAACCTGAATGTGGGTTTAGGCGCCGAAATCGCGCAGCTTGGGGCGACGACGAGCAATCTGGCGGACCCGACGGGCGGAACGGGATTCAGCCCGCGCTTCACCGCACAGCTCAATCGCATCAATCTCTGGGGCATCGGCCACAGCGCGACGCTAGAGACACGGCTGTCGAACCTGGAGCAGCGCGTGGGATTGAATTACCAGATCCCGAATGTGTTCGACAATCCGAACCGGGCACTCACGTTCAGCGTTTTGTACGACAACGCGCGGGACATACGCACGTTCGCTTCGCATCGCGTGGAAGGATCGGTACAGCTTTCGCAACAGCTCACGCGAGCGACCACATTTCTGGTTCGCTTCGCGTACCGGCGCGTCAGCGTGAGCGACGTTGTCATTCCGACGCTGCTGATTCCGCAATTTCTGCAACCGGTCCGCATCGGGATTCCGTCGGCGAACCTGGTGCAGGACCGCCGCGACAATCCGGCGGATCCGCACAGGGGCATTTACAACGTGGCCGATGTCGGCGTCGCTTCGAAGATATTTGGCTCCCAGCGCAGTTTCACGCGCATACTGCTGCGCAACGCAACATATCACCCGCTCTCAAGAAATGTGGTTCTTGCGCGCCAGATTACGTTCGGCGCAATTCTCCCCTTCGACATTCCCGCGGGCACGGACGCGGCCGACGCAGTTCCATTGCCGGAACGATTCTTCAGCGGCGGAAACATTTCGCATCGCGGATTTCCTGAGAACCAGGCAGGACCGCGCGATACCGGATCGCCCGTCGGTCCTGGAGGATTGCAGACGGAGCCCACAGGCTTCCCATTGGGCGGCAATGGTCTCTTGATCAGTAACCTGGAGCTGCGATTCCCGCTCTTGGGGGAAAACATAGGGGGCGTACTGTTTTGGGACGCCGGGAACGTCTACCGCGAAGTGAACACTATTTCGTTCAAAGTGCATCAGAGCAATCTACAGGACTTCAACTACATGGTCCATGCCGTTGGATTCGGAGTCCGCTATCGCACGCCGATCGGACCGATACGAATCGACCTTGCCTATAGCATCAATCCTCCGAGCTTTTTGGGATTCAAAGGGACGGTGCAGGATCTGCTGGCATGTAATCCGAATCTGCCGCCGAGCGTTCTGCCTCCGCAGTGCCAGCCCGTAAAGCAGAGCCTGGGCCATTTCCAATTTTTCTTTTCGATTGGACAAACCTTTTGAAGAAACTGTTTCTAGTTGCGTGCTTGATGTGGAGTGCGAGGATTTGCAGCGCAACAATCATCGACCGGATCGCGATTGTCGTCGGGAAACATCCGATCCTTGCGAGCGAAATCGACCGGGAGATTCGCGTTACAGCATTTCTCAATGGAGAGCGTCCAGACTTCTCGGCCGCGTCACGGAAAGCGGCCGCAAGCCGCTTGATCGATCAACAAGCGATTCGGGACCAGATCCGCCTCGGAGATTATCCGCTGGCGCCGGAAACCGAAGCCAAAGGGTTGATGGAGCAGATTCGCAAGGATCGTTTCTCGAGCGACGCGCAGTTTCAACAGGCGTTGCGGCAGACGGGAGTCACGCAAGCTGAATTAAAGCAACGGATGCTGTGGCAAATGACTGTGCTGCGCTTTATCGACGCTCGATTCCGACCCTCGATTGTGGTGACGGACGAGGAGGTCCACCGATATTACGACACGCATCGTACAGAATTCCCGGAGCCGCTTGGGCAAGCGCAGGACAAAATCTTCGATCTGTTGACAGGAGAACGCGTCAACGCGGCGCTCGACGACTGGCTTCGGCAGACACGCGAGGATATGCGGATCGAGTACCTGGATAAGACACTGCAATGAGAAAGCGGCGGAGAATCATCCGGACAATCGCGATCTCGATCGCCAGCATTGTCGTGCTTTTCGTGCTCGCCGTAATGGCCGCAGTGCGGACGAACTGGTTTGAGAATTTTGTCCGGCAGCGGATCGTTTCGAGCATCGAAGAATCGACGGGCGGGAGGGCCGGCGTGAGCGGTTTCACGTTCGACCTCCGCCGCCTGACCGCGACAGCCAGCGGGTTCGTGCTTCACGGAACGGAGCCGCCGGGAAGCGCGCCGCTGCTTGAAATTCCGCGAGCCGTCGTCAGGCTGCGCCTGATGCAGAGCTTCTCCAAACCTGCGGTATTGGAATATCTCGGCATCGAACAACCGAAAGTGAACGTAATCGTACTCCCGAACGGGAAGACCAACATTCCTGAGCCTCGCACGAAGAGCAGCAACACTTCGGGGCTGGATACCCTGGTCAATCTTGAGATCCGCCAGATCGAGATTCGCCAGGGGTCGATTCAGTTCCAGCAGCAATCGCTACCGCTTGAGGTGCGCGCCCGCGATTTGAAATTGATGCTCGCATTCAATGCGGCAACGACACACTATGAGGGAAACCTATCCGTACGGCAGGCGCTGGCGGCATCGCCGGGGAAGCCTCCGCTGGACGCGCAGATTAAAGTGCCGATCGAGCTCGGTGCGGATGCAGTTCAGATCACCGGCGCGAGCATCGTGACACCGCAATCAGCGGTCTACGGCAATGTCGCGGTCGAGCAGATGGCCAACCCCAAATTATCGATCGAAGCAACCGGGCATTTTTCGCTTGACGAGTTGGCCAGGAGTTTTGAGCTTCCGATTCGTTCGAGACCGGGGTTGAACACGCTCGAAGCAAGTCTTTCGCTGCGTGACATGCGCGTCGATCATGGGATCGCCAGTCTGGGCCATATTTCTCTTGCGGTGTCGGGCGATTTGCGGCGAGGCGCGGAAATGCATGCCACGGTTGTGGTGGAGGAACTGGCGGAGTTGCTTGCGCTGCCTCAGCGTCCCTCTGGCACGGTCGAAATCGCGGGATCGGTGCAGATTCCAGCGAGCGGATCCTTGGCCGTCAGAGGGAATCTGAGCGCTCGCGATCTTGAGTACGAGAATTTTCGAGACATCAGAATCAGATCAGGGTTTCACGCCGATCCGAAAACGCTTGCGCTGAATGATGTCGTCGTGAATGCGCTCGGAGGCGAGATTCGGGCGTATGCCCAGGTGGAGGAATTCTCACGGTTCAAGGCGGCGGGAACGGTGAATCATGTCACGATCCGGAATCTGACGACGGCTTTAATGACGAAGCCGCTCGACTACGGAGGGGCGATCGGGGGACTTGTAGAAGCGGCCGGCGATTTCAAAGGCGCGATTGAGGCTCGGTCGCATTTGCGGATTTCCGCGGCTGGAGGCGGCGTTCCGGTTTCCGGGAATCTGGATGCTTTTTATTCGACCGCGCATGGCGTCGTGGTCGTGAATCCATCACGGATCGCACTTCCACACAGCAGTATCGACCTACGGGGCGTGGTCGGCCGTGAGGCGGATATACGAATCGAATCGCGCAGCCTGCACGATTTTGCGCCGCTGGGCGATGTCGCGCCGGTGCTGCGATTACAGGGCGGGGCGGGTATATTGGCGCTGCATGAGAACGGACCGTTCAGCGATCCGCGGATTTCGGGCCACCTGGAGCTCGCGAACTTCGCGGTAAAGAATCGCAGGTTCGAGCAGTTGTCGGCAAATCTTCGGGTGTCGCCCTCGAACGCGGCGGTGGATAGCGGCATTTTGAAACGGAATTCGTCACAGGTGCAGTTCTCAGGAAGTGTGGGATTAAACCGGTGGAGAGTCTCGCACGCGACGCCGCTTACAGTGAACCTCATCGCGGATCGAGCGGACGCGGCGGATTTCGCGGCGCTCTCGGGGAGCGACGTTCCCATCAGCGGCACGCTGGATGCGAATGTCTCGATCACGGGGACGATGGGTAATCCGCAGGGGGCGGCGCAGATCACGCTTGGGCAGGGAAATATTTACGGCGAGCGGTTTGACCAGCTCCGAGTGACTGCCAATCTTTCGGATCAACGGGTCGACTTGAATACGCTCGAGTGGATCGCGGGGACGGCCCGGCTTGATGCTCGCGGGACGTTTGTGCATCCTCGCGACAATTTCGAAACCGGGCGAGTTCAACTCCATGCCGCAACGAATCAAGTGAATCTGGCGCAGTTCGCGACGCTTCAACAAGAGCGCCCGGGATTTGCGGGCACGGTTTCCGCGAGCACCGATCTTGTGGGCGATCTGCGGCAAGAAAGTGGCTCGTTTGTGTTTGCGCTGTCGGCGCTCAATGCGAACGTAAATGCGGCTGACGTTCGGGATCAGCAGCGGACCTACGGCGATCTCCGGCTGACCGCGACCACGTATGGCTCGGATTTGAACACGCGCATTGATTCGAATTTTGGTGGATCGCGGATTCAGATAACGGCTCGCACGGCGCTACGAACCGGATACGCGACGACAGCAGACGCATCGGTGGATGCGCTTCAACTCGATAAGATCGCGATTCCCGCGCCGGTAACAGGCGTCGTCACGGCGCAAGGTCATTTCGAAGGGACGCTGAAAGATCCGCGCGCGGATTTTCGCGTGAATCTGCGCAATGGCTCGGTTTACGACGAGCCGGTGACACGGATGGATGGGCAGGCGAGTTATTCGAATCAGCTCATCACGCTCTCGGCTTTAAATATTGTGGCGCCTGCCGGGCGGGTTGAAACTCACGGATCGTACTCGCACGCCGCGGGCGATTTCGCGAATGGAAAGATCGAACTGCATCTGAATGCCCCTGGCGTGCAGGTTGGGAAAATTCATCACATCGAATCGCGGAGTCCAGGGCTCAGCGGGACGGCTCGTTTGACCGCGGACGTAACCGCCGAGATACAACGGCAGAACAGCCGCCTGAGGAGCCGGCCGCTGAGTGCGGAAATCAAGGGCGCCGTCGATCATCTGCGGTTGAGCGGCGAGGATATCGGCGGGATGAATTTCGAAGCTCATACGGCAGGGGAGCGGCTTGCGCTGAAGCTCGATGCGAACATTGCAGGAAGTCAGGTGGAGGGAACGGGGCAGGTGGAGCTTCGCGGGAACTATCCGGGAACCGCGAAGCTGACTCTTGCGAATCTGCGCTATTCATCGCTTGCGAAGCTGGAGGGAATCAATGCGGCATTCGAGGGGCTGGTGGATGGCCAGGCGAATTTCTCGGGACCATTTCTGAATCCTCGCGACGGGACAGGCGATGTGCAGATCTCGCGCTTGGAACTCTCGGCAAAACGTCCAACGACAGGCACGGTCGAGCTGCACAACGATGGACCGATGGTGGCGCGTTTGAACCAGGCTAATCTCGACATCCAAAGCGCCAAGATCAGCGGGCCGTTGACAACGATCGAGATGACGGGCCGCATCGCGCTGGGGCAGGCGAATCCGCTCGATCTGGCGCTGAACGCGAACGTCGATCTCGGAGTGATCAAGACTTTTAGCCAGAATGCGTTTTCGAGCGGGAATATTTCGGCGAACGTGAATCTTCGAGGCTCCTTCAAGAATCCGCAGCTTACGGGACGAATTGATTTGAAGGACGCGTCGCTTCAAATGGAAGATTGGCCGAACGGAATCGAAAGAGGGAACGGTGCAATTCTGCTGAGCGGCAACACGGCCCGGCTCAATTCGATCACGGCGCAGACTGGCGGAGGGAAACTGACGCTGGACGGGACAGTGGGCTATCGCGGCTCAACGCTCAATTACGATCTTCGGGCAAAAGGGCAGCAGATTCGGACGCGATACGCCGGCGCTTCCGTCACCGCGGATGCGGCGCTCACAATGTCAGGCACAACGGAGCGAAGCGCATTGCGCGGATCGGTGACAATCACTCGGGTCGGCTACAGCCAGCAGAGCGACCTGGGCGCGATCCTCACCGCGACCTCGCCGCCCGCGGCTCCGGCGTCTCCTAATTTGGCGTCGCGAACGCGGCTTAATATTCACGTCGTGACCTCGCCTGGAGCGCGTTTTCAAACCGATCTGGCCGAGCAACTTTCGGCCACCGTAGATCTCAACGTGCTGGGGAACCTGCAAATTCCGGGGATGGTGGGGCGCGCGGACGTAAATTCGGGAGCGCTGATCTTTTTCGGGAACAAATATACGGTGAACCGCGGTGTGATCACGTTTTACAATCCGAATGCGATCCAGCCGGTGCTCGATATCGATCTACAAACGCAGGCGCAGGGAGTCAGCATCAATCTCGGCGTGAGCGGGCCCATTGATAACCTCAAACTCAGCTACCACTCAGATCCTCCGCTGCAGTTCGACGATATCGTCGGGCTTCTGACCACGGGGCGGACGCCAAAGGATCCGACGATTGCGGTGAATCAGCCGTACACGCCGGATCAGAACGCGACGCAGATGGGTGAATCGGCCATTCTGAGCCAGGCTATCGCGAGTCCGGTCGCGAACCGGCTGCAGCGCGTTTTCGGGGTGACAGCATTGAAAATCTCTCCGACATTCGTGAGCGGATCCACGCTTCCACAGGCTCGGATCACCATACAACAAACCATCAACACAACGGTCACGTTCACGTATTCGCAGGATTTGAATCAGGCGAACTCGCAACTCGTGCGTGTTGAGTTCGCGCTGACTCCGAAATTCTCGGCTGTCGCTACACGCGATGAAAATGGGATCTTCGGGATCGATTTCTACTACAAAAAGCAGTTTCGTTAGCGCAGAAGACCGCGGGAAACGGACTTATTCGCTGGCGCCCGCGACTATTCCTCCGCCGCCAATCGCCATCAGGATCGGATAAGGATTGATCGGCGCGCCTTCCCACCAGTGCTTGTCTTCGCGCAAGCGGGCAATCTGTAGGTGCAGGTGCGGTCCGTTGGCGGGAGCGTCGCCAGTGGTGCCGACATATCCGATCACATCGCCGTGTTTGACGGATATTCCCTCCCGCAGGCGATTTGCATAGCGATCAAGATGGGCGTATGTGTAGCAATAGACTTCATCGGGATCGAATTGATAAATGGTTATCCCACCGCGCGCGTTCACTGAAAGCTTGGCGATCGTGCCGTCGCCGAGCGCATGGATCGGCGTTCCGCGGGGCGCGGGAATGTCGATTGCTTCGTGCGTTTTTTTGCCGGGCCGGGATTTGGTGAAAGAGTCGTAAAGTGTATCCGCTGTTGCGCCGGAGATGGGCATGGTCAGATCGCGTTTCAGGAGATTGTGAAGATCGTCATCGACGATACGCGGCAGCGGAAGCGCGGGCTCAACGGACCCTCCGCGCATGGATGCCATCGCCACGCGGGGCCGATAAATTCCTTCGGCCCGGAGATAGACATACAAGCCCGAAGTTCCGACGATTACCCCGGCGACGAAGATAAGCATGCGCGTTAGGTGCCGAATCATCCGCTGGCGAATTTGCAAACAGCGTGCCAGCTTCAGACCGCAACGTTAGAAATCGATAACGAGCCCCGCCGCGGGAAGTATCGGAAATGTTTTCTGGATATTGAGTGAAACCTGGCCGGTTACGGGATTATAGGAATTAAGCGACTCAAAAACAAGGTTGTTGTGATTTGTCACATTGACGACTTCAGCGAAGAGCGTGTACTGCGCTCTTCGCTTCGCAAAGGCTTTGTTGATCCTGATGTCCGTGCGTTGATATGCGGGAAGCCGCAAGGAATTTCTTGCGCTTGAAAGGTAAGGAATTCCGTTATGCAATTCGAAGAAACCGGGGAGAGGTAAACCGGCGCCGTAGGTGAAACGACTGCTGAGGTTCCACGTGTTGCTTAGACGATAGCTCCCGAAAATCCGTACCGAGCTCCTTGAATCGAAGGGGGCGGAAAATTCCGCGTTCATTACTCCGTCGCGAATGAGAGTGAAGTTGTAGGCGTAGGAAATCCAGCCGGTCAGCCGATTTGCACTCCGCCGCTGCAAGAAAATTTCGACGCCCCGCGCAAGGGCACGCTCCGAGTTTTGCCAGGGAGCGAGAGTGTCTCCCGGGTAGATGCCACCGGCGGCTATTCGTGGATCGAACAAAGAACGGAACAACAGATCGCGGTCGCGGCGCTGGTAGAGGTCGAAACGGATGCGCGTGGCCTCTCCAAACATTTGCTGGAAACTGATCTGGGCTTGGATGCTTTGTTCAGGCAGGAGCGATCGCGAACCGGCGATGGACGTGAATTGCGAGACCTCGGGAAATTGCGCTGCCTGGGCGAGGGAGGCCGTGATTTTTCCACCGCTCCACAACCCTGCGCTGAATGATGCGTAAGGCGACGTCGTTTTGACGGCGCTGAGCGAGTCGGTTTCGGCGCGGGTTCCGGCTTCGATACGAAAGCGCGGCGTGATCGACCAGGCGTGCTGCAAATATCCGCTCCAGATGCGAGTGCTCCCGCCGTAGGAATCGAGCAGTCCGGCCGGGCTTGAAAATCGCTGCGAGAAGCCGTCTTCCCGGATTCGCCGCAGTGAGACTCCGGCTTCGGTTGATGATGACGCGCCCCACTGCTTGGAGACGCTGGCGGCCCAGGTCCATTCTCCGTACAAACCGTAAACGAGCGGGAGAGGCGTTTTGTTGTCGTCTTCATATTGCTCGCGGATAAAAGCCGCGCGATTGGTGAGCAGGAGGTCGCTGCGGGGAGTGTATCGCCAGGTGGCGGCGACGGTCGTCGGATGAAATCCGCTGTTATCGATGGAATTGATTCCGAGTTGATCGCGAATGGAGTCGCGATTCAATCCCGACCATCCTTCGAGGAGCATCAGGCTGAGTTGATTTCGCTGCGTCAGGTTGTAGCTGAGCTTGGCCTGGAGGTCGCGAAAAGCGAAATCGAGTCCGGGCGAGTCCGATGTGCGGCTGAGCAGATATTGCAGATAGCTTTGGCGCGCCGCGACGAGCCATGTGCCGCGATCATCAATGCGTCCTTCGGCCGATCCGCCCGCGTTCGACGTCCCGAGGCTGATTCGGGCTTTCACGGCATCGGAAGCGGAGCCGTCGCGTGTGGCGAGATCGAGAACTCCGGCGGTGCGATCTCCATAGCGGCTTGGGAGCGGACCAGCAATGAGATTGGCGCTTTCGAGAATCTCTCCCTGGAAATTCGTGAGCGACGCGTTGGTTGATTGACCCTGGAGCGCGTGAAATGGGGCGTGCAGGAGAATGCCGTCAATTGCGAGGCCGATTCGGGTAAAATCCGCGCCACGAAGGGCGAACTGGCTCTGAAAATCGTCTTGCGCGGTGACCCCGGGGAGCCCCTGAACGGCTCGCAGGGGATCGTCAGCGATAACGCTCGCGAGATTTCTAAGCTCGTTTCCAGCAAGGCTCACCGAGTCCGCTGTTTCGGTGGCGTAAGGACCAGCCGCGACTTGAATCGCCTGGCTGCGGGTCATCGAATCGGGCATCAGCGAGACTTCAATCTCAGCGGGCGCGTCGATCTTGCGAATAACAGGCCGGTAAGAAACGGAGGTGATGCGAAGGCGGCATGGCTCGCCTGTGTAGTCGAGCTCGAAGCGTCCATCTGGACCGGTCAACGTTTTGCGGGCGTCGCCTTCGCATCGCACTTCGACGCGTGTCAGGGGCTCGCCCGAGGCTCCGTCGGTGACTCGTCCACGAATCTCGGCGCCTTGAAGAATCAGGGGAATGGCCGCGACTGCGGCGGTGCGGAACTGCAAGGGTACTGCTCCTACAATCGGTTGCGCGCAACGTTTCGCGCAGGCTTCCTGACAGTGTAACGCACCAGGGCCGCGGATAAACAGGCTGCACGGAGGGCCGTGAAGCAACGTCACATTTTGTATCACCGGATTGGCCGTTTCCCGCGGCGGCCAATGATAATCTGGTAAAGGAGAAAAGTATTATGCGTATTGGAGCCGCGGCCCTCGTTCTTTGCTTTGCCGCATTCGCGCAGAATCCTCCCGCCGACGTGGATGAAGCGCTACGCGCTCGCGTGAACGAGTTCTACGGATATCACGTGCAGGGCGAGTTCGAAAAAGCATGGCCGATGGTGGCCGAGGATACCAAGAAGGAATACTTCAACGCCCAGAAGGTGAGATACGAATCGTACAAGATAGATTCGATTAAGTACAGCGACAACTTCACCAAAGCCGTGGTTACGCTGACGGTGACGGAAAAGAAGAGAATGAGCGTCCAGATGCCGGAGATCACGATGACTCACCCGTCGTCAACGCTGTGGAAGATCGAAAACGGCAAATGGTGCTGGTACAACGATCACAGCAGCAACTGGATGATCCCCATGGGTCCCTCAGATCCTGCCGCCGTGAAGGCTGCGAACAACAGCGGGCAGGCGATCAATCCGATGGTTACCCCGGACGCGCTCAAGCAGAGAGTCGCGGCGATCATGGGTCAGTCGGCGTTCGACAAAACGGTGTTGCGGCTTGGCGGAACGCAGGAATCTTCCGATCAGGCTGTTTTTCACAACGGACAGGGGGGAGGGATCAGGATCGCTTTGGCGCAGACCAATCTTCCCGAAGGGATGACCGCGAAGCTCGATAAGACCGAGCTTGCGGCAGATGACCGCGCGACGCTGAGAGTCACCTACAATCCGAAGACTCAAAAGGACAAGGTACCGGGTGACGTGACGCTGTACGTGATCATGGAGCCGTTCGCGCAGCAGTTTCCCGTTGTCGTAAAGTTTTCTCCTATTCAATAATCCTGATTGTGGCCGGTCGCGTGCGTTTACTCTCGCGGAGGGCCACACAGGAATGGTCAATTCGATCAACGGCGCGTCTGCAGCGAATGTCTTTAGTTTGGATCTTAATTCGGCAAGTGGAAGCGCATCAATGGGTTCGTTTGCGCAGCAACTCGCTACGGCGCTTGAAGGATATTTGAATAACGGCAGGAATGGGTCCCATTTTGAAATTGATGTTCAATCTGGACAAGGTTCTGGACTCACTGTAAACGTTCGTGATTTGGGTTCGGGCACGTCGCCGGCTCCGGAGGCCAGTGCAACAAACACGACGGCGGCAACGGCTGGGGCATCGGTTCCGGCGACTGCGACGCCGGCTGCACCCGACAGCACGACGATCGACAGGTCGCAGATGACTCCCGCCGATGCCTATTGGGCGGAGCAACCACCCGCTGTTCAGGCGTTGCGAAATATGCCTGACGATGAGCGCTACGAAGCCGCGCAGGAGTTGGCGAAGCAAGGCTACACGATCGATGTCCCGATCATGGTGTGGGGCTGGGATCCATTGACTACGATGACGCTCCGTCAGAATGACGGGTATACCTGGGTTCCTTCGGGGATGCAGCCGAATATTGCTGTCGGGCCCGGAATCGCGAATGTTTGGAATGTGGCAGGTTACGATGCGAATAATCCTCCGCCGGGGTCGATCAAAGTGACGACGGATTTCGCCATTGGCACCAACGGCCAGGATCCGTGGATCCATAGTTAGATCTCGCGAATTGACATAGAGATTGCGATCCGGGGGGTGCTTATTTTTCCGGGCGTGGGGTAGTCAATGTCCAGGAAGGAAATTCATGAGTACACCCACCAGCCAGCCTGTGGTTCCACCACAGCCGAATCAGCTCGCGTACGGAATTTCGCAACTCGGGCTGTTCAGTACTTACACACGGGCAAGCTATCTCGCTGCGTTCGGCGTTCAGGCGCCGGCCTGGGATCCGACCCGGGTTCGCAAGACATGGTTTGATTCGACTGTGGATATTTCGGCGCCGACGAACGTCGCGGTCTACAAGATCATCTCCATGGATCAGAACGGGAATTGGGGCATCCGGCAGATGGTCATTCCGGCGATTGAGGCGGCGACGGTAAATCTGCCGGGCGCGATGACTTATCCCGCCTACACTGTAGCTCCGACACAGGTGACGAGCGGCGGATCGGTGGTGAATCCGAACTATCTGAGCTTGGAAGCCGACGCGCGCGCGCTGATGGTCTCTTTGGGCGGGACCAATCTTGTGCAGGAGACCGGGAATGGAGTTTTTCCGATCATCTATCCCGCCTCAGAACAGCGGCGCATCTGGGACTTCTCGATCAACGGCATTGTCGTCAATGCGGGGACTCTGCTGCTGGCGCAGAATGCGAATGGGATCGGTGCTCCGGGACATTGGGATCTCTCGCATGGCGAGCCCGTATGGGTTCCCGATCCCGCGCCTCCGACCGGGGAGAATGATACGCGTCCTCCTCGTGACATGCCCGTTCGGGACTTGCTGGCGAATGAAAAGCTTCAAGCGGGTCTGATGGGAGTGAGCGTGGTCCGGACAGACTTACAGCAGCAACAGGGCGAACTGAACGGGCAATTTACGTCGGATGATCGGGCGACTCTCCAGCAGATTTATCAGATCGTGAGCCGGCTCGCCTGAAGGCGTAGATGAGGGCCGGTGCCTTCCGGCCCTCGCATAGTTGAACTAGATTACGCCAGGCAAGTATACCGAATTGCTGTAATAAACTTGCCCGTTGACGATAACTCCGACAGAGAAGGGCTGGTCTGGGCCAGTCGCGAAGTTCTGCGGGATCGTGAATTGGATGAGGTAAACTCCGATCGCGCCGCCCGAGTAGGTGGCGGTTCCGACGGGTACACCCTGATTGTTGATTCCGACGATCGGCGTGCCATTGATGGTCTGGCCGTTGCCGGGGTTATCGGTGGACGCTGGAGGTGTGGTTTGTCCCATGCCTGTCACGACCACGTAATAGGGCTCGCCGCGGCGCGCGAAACTCGACGGAGTTACGTAGGTTCCGTCTGCTCCGCGGATGACGGCTCCGTAGAGTTTGTTATTCGGGCCCGCGAAGGTAAAGATTCCAGGCTGCGCGGGGGTGACCGTGACGCCGGTGATGGTTGTGGCGTTGCTGTTGACGTTGATCACGACCGTCGCTGTGCTGCCCGTGGTCTCGCAGGGCACCTGGAACGTCGCCTGTTCAACGCCGCCCTGGTTGACAACGGACGAGATCGGCGCCGGAATCGCGTTCACTGAAAGCGAATTGATCGGTCCCAGCGAGTAGGGAAGAGGTCCGTAGAGGCTCGCTGACTGGACGCCGTTGACGCCCGGGGCAAGTCCGGTTCCCGTCACAGTCGCAAGACCGCAAGCGACCAGTCCGACGGCTCCACTCGCCGTATTGGTGAAGCTGCTCGGGGTGATCGAAGGACCGCGCGGCGAAACGATCAGATTTGCGGTGGCGGTCAATCCGCTCGCGGTCGCTGTAACGACGACCGCTCCCGTTTGCGAGCCAGCCGTGACGGTTGTGGAGGCGCGGCCTTGCGCGTCTGTGTTCGCTTGATTCGGATTGACAGCCGCACTGCCCGAGGTAACGGCAAAAGTCACGGGTGTGTTTGCGACAACCGAGCCGGTGGCATCCTTAACGACAAAGACGAGTGGCTGCGCGAATGGCTGTCCGACGATTGCGGTTTGGCCGCCGCCGCTGGAGAGGTTGATGCTGCTCACTGTGACTTTGTTGGTGAGGGTGAACTTCTGCGACGGTCCATTAGCGATGCTTACGGTGACGGTCACAGGTCCAGGGGAGTTGCCAAAGGTAAGGCTGCTGGACGCTGTTCCGCTACCGTCGGTCTGGGTGGTGGTGTTCTTGAGAGTGGCGGATCCCTGCGTGACGGCCCAATTTACGGTGACTCCTGGCACAGCGTTTCCGCATCCGTTGAGGACTTGAATGATCATCGGATTCGTCAGGACCTGACCGGGCGATCCACTTTGATTGTTGCCGCTGGTGATATTGATGGCGGTTGCTGTGGAGGCTCCGGAAGCAATCTGCACGCTGTAGCCGAGTTCGAAGAGCTGATAGTTGCCGACAAGAATGCTGAGTCCATACGTACCCGGTGTGCAAGATGTCGTGACGAGGGTGCAATGGGCAAGCCCGTTGGCGTCGGAGAGGGAGGAGCCCTGGCATTTCGCGACGGGCTGGGGGCCTGCGGGATCTCGACTTGGATTGGACGGATTCAGGATCTCGATACCGACACCAGGAATCGGGCCGTTTTGCAGCAAATTCGTGGAAGTGACGAGCGCGACGATGGCATCGGGCGCCGGAACACCTGGAGTGAGAGGGATTGGGATTCCGGGCACCGCGGGATTCTGAATGCTGACAGCAGGCTTATCGTTGCCGCCCAGCGATGCAGTGGTGAACATCACCTCGCTGAAATTGACGGTCCCAAACTGCGAGCTTGCCGTGACGGTATTGGACACGATCGGGGGACCTCCCGAAGGAAGCGGCGGCGCATTAAAATTCGTAGATGCGAGACCGTTAGAGTCGGTGGTTGCGGAGGCAGGATTGACCGTTCCGGGGCCGGCGGTCACCGAGAAAGTGACGGTGACTCCAGATAGCGGCTTGCCGTTGGTGTCCGTAACGAGAACCGTGAGGGGATCGCTGACAAGCGCGCCAATCCCTCCTTGTAGAAGCTGTCCGTCGCCGGCGACGATCGTCATTTGCGAGGAACCGCCGCCGGTGCCGCCGCCCCCGCCCGTGCCGCCCCCGGTGCTTGAGGTAGGTACGTTGACGGTAAATGTGATTGTTGCACCGCCAGAGGCAAGGGTGACGGTGCAGGCGCCCTGCGGGCAATTCGCCCCGCCTGTGGGGACCGATACCGTTGTCTGAACGATGCCGTCGGCATTGCTTGTTGGAGAAGGAGTGTTGATCACCAGACCGGTGCTGCTATCCACACTGAAGGTCGACGGACTCCCGAAAACGGGGAGACCTGCTGCATTCAGAACGCGACCGATGAGCGGCAAAGATGTCGTCCCATTCAGCAGATGCTGCCCGTCATTGTAGGTGATGAACTGCGCTGCTCCCGTTTGCGCCGGTACGGATGCGAACTGCATTACACCGCTGCTGAAGCTCGACAGCGTTTGCAGGCTCGTAGTATTCGTCGTCAGGTCCATTCGATACAGGTTGGTCTGGTTACCGTTGTTGACGAGCAGGAACAGCCAATGAGCCGTCGGCATTTCGTTGGAAATGGCGGCGGCGACCACGTTTTCGACGGTGACTCGCGGAAGCCCGAGGCTGGGCGCATCGGCGGTGGCGACGAAAGGATTGGCCGTAACATCGAAGAGCGTTGTGAGATCAGATGAATACGCAAACAGGCGTCCGTTGGAGGCGACGAAGATGTCGGCAAAGCGAGTTGGCGTGCTGTTCGAACCCTGTCCCGGCCAGGTAACCGCGTTGCCTGTTTGAAGGTTCAACTGAAGGAGCGATGCGCCAGCGGTGCCGCCCGTGCGATTGACGGAATAGGCGTAGAGGCCCTGAGGATCGAAATGGAGCTGCAACGGCTCGAAGAAGAGCTGCACCTGGTGGCAGGGCGGATTTGTGGCAAACTGATTCAACTGGTCGCAAGATTGCGGGGGGCTGCCGGCCGGCGCGCCGGATATCACAGACGGATCAATGTAGTAAATCCGATTGGTGGCGGTGACGTAGAGCGTTCCGCTGGGGGAAATCGAGATCGAAGTAGCATCGCCTGAAAGATTCAACTGGAGTCCGACGCGCTGGCGCGTGGTCAAATTGATCGCCGTCACCTGACTTCCAAAGGAGGAGTTGGTGAGGACAAAAGCATACTGCGAGTCCGGCGTTACCGCGATCCAGCATGTCGCACAATAGCCAGGCTGCTCATCGGCGGCGAAATTCGCGGCGCCAGGCAGAGACAGAGCCGTGGTGGTCAGAAGCTGGTCATTTGCAGTGCTGACGATATAAAAGCCGTCTGCCGCGACCAGAAAATACTGCCCGTCGGGGGTGATTTTTCCGGCAGTGGGAAACTGGCCGAGACCGTTAATCGTGTGAAAATTTGTTAATGTGGCGTCGGCAGACTCAAACGAGCTGGCTCCGCCAGTTCCAAGGAGATAAAATTTGGAGCCGTCCGCGGTTGGCAGAATTGCGGCGATCCCCGCTGGGCCTGTTCCGGTTGCGAGGGGAGTGAATGAACTCGCTCCGGCATTGTATGCGGTGAATTGGGTGAGCGTATTGGGCTGAGCCGCGTATTGAAACAGAAAACCCTGTCCCTGGTTCTGCTGCGCAAATGCGGCGCTAGCCGCGACCACGCACACACAAACCGCGCGGAAAAGATATCGACTTAACATGAATTGAACCTCTCGGGAGCGAGCTGGACGCGGGCAGATTGGTAGTTTATCACACTGAATCGCCGAAGTGTAGGGCAAAAATCTCAATTATTCCTACAAAAGCAAAAAGGGAGGGGCCGAAGCCCCTCCCTTTCGTTCACTACGGAATTACTTAGTGGGCCCTGATTTCGGCGAGCTGAGCCGTACGGTTCAGACCGGCGAGATCGAGGATGATACCGAGGTAGCCTTCGGAAACACCCGGCGAGGTCGGACCCGCGCCGAGCGAACTGATGAAGGCGAAGCCATGGCACCACTGGAATCCGGCTTGGGCGATCAGGTAACCCGAGAAGCCGTTGGCTCGATTGTCAAGACCGTTCGCGTTGTTGCCAATCGATCCGCCACCGCTGCTGAGAACGTAGGTGAGGACTTGACCAGCCGGAACAACCGCGGAGGTCTGCGGAGCGGGCGGAGCCGCGCCGTTTGCGCCGGTGCCGTAGTAGAAGAACGTCACGGTACCTTGCTGAGGCGTAGCGCCGAATCCGAACGCAGCACCCGGATCTTGCGAGGCGTTGGCGATCGCGATACCTGTATCAAAGCCGGCCACCGAGGCGACGTACGGGAACAGGATGTCGCAGGCGCACTTCACGACTTCGATGATGTTCAGCGGAGCGTTGCTCGGAATGAAGCGCGGAACCGGCAGCGTCGCGGAAGGCTGACGAGCCGAGGCCGAGCTATAGAACGGAGCAAAGCTGGCGGCAACCTGCTCGATCTGCGCCGGGACGGGTAGACCGATCGGCGGGTTCGCGCTCAGGTTGGAGGCATATGCGACGACGACCGGAACCGTAGTGGTTTCGATCGAGTTGGGATCGGAGAAGAGAATCTCCCATACCGCGAGACCATTCGAAACCTGAACCAGGGCGTTGGTGCCGATGGTCGGGTTGGCGTTTGGCGGAATCGCGGTCGAGCCGGCCTTACCGTTCGAGGCACCGGCAGCCGTAGCCCCGGTTGGCGGCGAGAAGCTGCCCGCACCGTTAGCATCGGTCGAGGTCAGAACCATGACACCAGTGACAGCACCCGTGACCGAGTTATTCAAGAGAACGACCGGGGGCACGAAGATGCTGAGACCTTGCGGCTGGTTCGAGAAGTTCAGAGCGAGACGAGTACCCTGATTGGCAACACCCGCCGCCTGAATACCAGTGTTGGCGTTATACAGAGCGAAGCCGTTGCTGGCAACCGGAACGGTTCCGATGGCCTGCGGAGGATTCGGGCTCGGCACAGAAGTTGCTGTGACGGTCTGCCCTGCGCCAGTGCCGATCCACTCCCAGCCGCTTTCGGTGTTGTAGTTGGAACCTGTCGCGTTTTGGGCGAGGTCGCCAGGATAGTTGATAGTTCCAGCGTACTGCACAGCGCCAGACGAAAGCGTTCCGTTACCGACAGATCCGCCGGTTGTCGGCGTTACGTTGGTTTGCAGGAACGAGACGTTCTTGGTCTTCCACGCGTTCTGGAAGCCTTCGATGAAGGTCACCTGCGGCTGCACATATCCGTTAGTTCGGTTATCGCCGGTGGTGGAGGTGCCAGCGAACAGCCTGGGATTCTCACTATTGCACTGGAGGAACCCGAGCTGCGGAACCGCGACGTCACCCTTTCCATCGTTGGCGATCGAGAGACCGCGGAGGACCGTCGCAACCGTCAACTGCTGACCGGAGACGTTGTTGACCTGAACGAAACCAGTGCCCGTGAAGGACACGCTCATCAGGATCGCCTGCTGCGTGAATGTCGAGCTGACGCCGAGGAATTCAGCATCCGCACGGACGTTCGTGATGCGAAGGGTGCGCGTGGTCTGGGTTCCCGGAGGATCGAATGGCACACCGGCGAAAACAACAATGCTGTTCTGACCCGTGTTCTGGGCAGTGCCGAGACGGCCCTGAAACACATTCGGACGGCCGCAGCCGAAGGTGCCCGCAGGCGGAGCTCCGCCACCACCACCGCAAGTCAATCCAAACCCGCTACCAGGAGCGGCGGTTGCCGGAAGAGGCTGACCCACGACGCCCGGAGTTCCATCAAAAGTAGCCGCCGGATTCGGCAGGCCCGGAGCAAGCGTGCTCGAAGTTGGAGCGATGATTTCGCAAACGCCAAATCCCGAGTTGCTATTATCGGGCGCATTCGTCCCGTTTCCGCAGTTCAGAATGCGGCCAGTGGGATTGGTCTGCGAATTCGGCTCGTCGACCAACAAGAGAGCTTCGTCGAAGATCGCCGGAACGCCAGTGGCCACGGGGGTCAGTTTGCTGGTGACGTTGGTGCTCAAGAACACCGTAATGTTCACCGACGGAACGACCTGTCCGGGAGGCGTCGGCGTGCCGCCGAAGCAGTTCAAAACGTAATCACCGACGAGCTCCGCGTAACCTTCGGCGCGGGCTAGCGTCGGCGTAGTGAAGGCATTGCAGGTAACTACACTGCCCTGCGCACTGGCCGGAATGGATAGCCCGACTATCATGGCTACCATGGCTAGCGCATAAAACCATTTGCGAAAATCTGCCATTTCCTTCTCCTTGTGAGTTCTTGGAATTGAATTGATGGAAGTTCTCTTTTTCAACCTGAGCCTCAATCTGCGACTCCCTGGCTTGTCCCTATTAGGCTCAATCCCGGGATTCGAGCTTCCCTCCAGCCTGAACTTACACTGAACGCGCAAAGCCTTCTTGCGCTTCCGCTTGGCTGATCTCCGCTCGACTGCTTTACTACTAAGCTCATTCGTTTTCTGACTTCTCTTCTTCTTTCGCGCAAAACGCTGAAACGCTTTGCGCTTCCTATCGCTATGTGCTCGCGGGATTCACGGTCATGAATGCCGCAACGAAACTGCTTTCTGTTACACCCTGGACGCAGTCAGTTATTGATACCACCCCGGGACCGCCCAAGTCAAGCAAAAATTTATAGTTGCGCCCCCGGACGATCGTCCGAAGCCCGCCAAAGCAATGCCTCTATTCGACCACGTTACATCGGAAATAGGCAGCCCTCTACAGCGAACGGACGAATATTAGGGCCGAACGGAAAGGTTTGTACCTGAATGGGGAATAAGGACTTCTGGAGCGTTACATTCCCTGGATCGTCTTCTTCAGCAGCCTCACGCGGGTCTTTAATTCGTCGCTCGCTTCAAGCAGACTCGTCTCGTCGTAGATCACGTGCGGCGTCATGAACATGATCAGTTCGCTCCGCTGGTGGTTTTTGGACTTGCCGCCGAACAGGAGTCCAAACCACGGAATTCTGATCAGACCTGGGATGCCCTGCATTTGCTCGGTGACAGTATCCTTGATCGTTCCGCCGATTGCGACCGTGTCACCGTCCTGAAGAGTTATCTGCGTCTGCACGATCTGCTGAGCAAACGCCGGAGTCTGAGCGGACCCCGTCTGGACCGTGTTGTCGATGCCGCTCACCTGCTGACCGATCATCAGGGTCACAATTCCGCTCGGATTGACGCGGGCTGCAACCTGCAAGGTGACGCCCGTGTTCTGCGAAGATACATTTGACGTAGTCACCGTGCCGCCTCCGGACGGAATGGTCGTCGATCCGGTGGAAACCGGAACCTGGGTTCCGACGTTGATCGACGCGGGAATACTGTCTGTGGCGATCAGGCTCGGCTCGGACAGCATGCGGACCTTGTTGCGGTTCTCTGTGGCGGTTAGAGTCGCCAGAAGCTCGCGTCCGCTATCGACCAGAGTGCCGACGTTAAAGGTTCCAAGACCGGTCACAGGATCCAGGCTCGCCGTCGGCTTCCGGTAGGCGCCGGAGCGTTGCTGTAGGTTCCACTGGAGACCCGTCGCGATGTTATCCGACAGATCGACCTCGTAGATTTTCGCTTCGAGAAGAATCTGGCGCGGCGGCACGTCCAACTCCTTCAGAATTTTCAGGATGTTTTGAAGCGTCTGTGGATCGGCCTGGATGATAAGAGCGTTATCCAGAGGATTTGGAACGATGCGCGTTTTGCTGTCTGCGTTTCCCAGGACGCCGGGCGCCGATTGTGTGGGAGTCGTCACGCCCAGGGGTTGTCCGGTGGCCCCCGCCGGATTCGGATTCGTCGCGCCCACTGGAACCGGACCCTGCACCGAATATCCGCCGAATGATGGATAGCCATAACCGCCTGGAACTCCATATCCGTATCCGCCGCCGCCGTATCCGCCGCCGAAATTTATGCCTCCACTACACGATGCGCCGCCGAAGGAGTTGCTAAATCCGGTAGCATTACCATACCCGCCGGGATTTCCATATCCGCCGATGAGTCCGCCATATCCTCCTCCATAGGGACTACCGTAACCACCGTAGGGGCTATATCCCCCGCCATTCGCTCCATAGCCGCCGCCGAATCCGCCGTAGCCTCCGGTTGGAGTTGGGATTCCGAACAACTGGCCGAGCGCCATGGCGAGGCAATCCGAACGTCCATATTTGACCCGATAAACGTACATTTCGAGTGCAGCTCCAGCGCTGACTTTGACTGGGATATCGAGCTTGCGCAGCCACTCCTCAATCGTGTCGAACACACCGGCATTCGGAGCAACCGCGATCAGCGTATTGATACGATCAACCGCGAGAAATTTCACCGTTCCCGATTTCGAGTCGAGTGAAATGGACTTGAGGATGTTCTCCAGATCCTTCTGAATGTCCGAAGGGCGGCTGTTCTTCACTTCGAAGAGGCGAACTCGCTGGTTGGCGAACACGTCGCTGTCGAACATCGCGATCAACTCCATCGTGCGGCGCATGTTGCGCCGGCTATCGAGAAGGAACAGGAGATTCGCAGGCTCGTACGGATAGGCCACCGCATTCTCGCCGATGAACTCCTTCATGACTTTCAGCAGTTCGTCCACGGCGACGTACTTCAGAAAGATCAGGTTGAGCATTGTCTGATCGTCTTCGGGAATGCTCTGCGAATTCGTAATCTGAGCGGGGCGGATCGGCGCCCGCCCAATCTCCTTTAGCGGAATGACGCGGTAGATGTCCCCTTCCTGCACCATCGCGAAACCGTTGATGCGGAGAATTCGGTCCAGCAGATTGCGCGCATCGATCGAGCGCGGATCACCGTATGTGTTCAGCGTCACGCCGCCTTTGACAGTCGGATCCATGTAAATGTTCAGCTTCAACTGGCGCGCAAGCGAATCGACTACCTCAGGGAGCGAGGCGTTCTGAAGATTGAGGGCTCCCAATGGAACCTGAGGAGCGGGAGGATTCGGCTGTGCGGCTGCGGGAGGATTCGGCTGCTGCGGAGCCGGTGCGGGCGGCTGCGCCTGCGCGCGCAAGACAGGAACAACGGACAAAACTGCGAATGCTACTCCCAGAGTCGTTCTTCGGACCATTTATTTAACTTTCTCCCAGAGACAAGAATTCCCCATCAGGCCGCGCGTCACGACCTTTTTATACCCGTCGACCACCTGGCCAGCCGGCGTGGGGTCATTCATCACGCATGCCTTGTAGTCCGTGCCGGAGATCGCATCACCGACGACTTTATCGGGCTTATTGGCGTCGCCGACCGTACCTCCGCCCAAGATAACGACCCTCGCACCACCGGGCGCGGAGGCGGGGGCGGGCGCAACAAACGGATTTTGAGCGGGCACGTCCGCCTGCTCTGTTTTCGCCCTGAGCTCGCTCAAGGTTTTCTCGATTTGTTTCTTATTCCACCCGAAGACAACCTTTTGCGAATCAAACGCCACCAGGTCGAAATCACCGACCTTTTCCCCGACGCGATAACGCTTTTGCGCTCCGCCGCGAGCACTCATGAAGATCACCGGATCGCCGCCCAGGTTGAGTTGCCCGTAGTAGACAGGCATCTGCGGAAGAGGCGGTTCCGGCTCAGGCTTGGGCGGCTCTACCACCACGGTCGGATTTCGATCCCTGGCGAAGAGCGTACGCTGGGCTACGTCGAGATATTGATAAGGAGCGACGGGAGCAGGCGCGGCAACCGCCGGCGGAGGCAGCACCTGTCTTGCGCGCGCCGACTGCCTCAGCACTTCGCGCTCGTGTGCCTTCATTTCCAGATAGTGGCGATGCACTTGCCAGATCAGCGCGACCGTGAGCGCGACCATAACCAGATTCAGCACGATCATTTTTCGGCTCATGAATGTTTCTCCGGAACGAGCTTTCTGGGAACGACACCGGCAATCGTGAGGTGCACTCCAATGGTTTTGTCTTTGGGATTTCCGACCGCGATTCGCAAATCGCTGGTGGACACCAGCTCAGAACGGGTCGCGATCGCCGCCAGCATATTCACTAACTGATCGATGCGGCACTCGACCGTGAAACCGACACTCGCTTCTCCGTAGGCGTCGCCAAGCGGCCGCAGAGCGAAGGAGTCCGTCGATCGAATCTCGACGGGAGGATTCTCCGCCCGTCCGATATCGCGAAAAATCTGGATGAGCTGCGCCTGCGCCTGTGCGGCCGTGTCGGCAGTCAGTAATCCCTTTTCGCGAATCGCGAGATCCGCGTTAGCCTTCTTGAGAATTTCGTCCTTGCCCGGAATCGTGGCGGCGATCTCCCGCAGCGTTGCCAGGCGCTTTTCCGCGGCTGGAATCGACTCAGTGGTCGCGACGGCCGCGGCCGGAGCGGCAGAATCCTCAGGCCATAGCCGAATCATCAATCCCAGAACCAGAGAAACCGCACCAAAAGCAACCATACGGCGAAGGAATGGCGTCATCGTCCCGCCTCCCGCAGTGTCCGGATGCGAAAGGCCTCGATCGTTCCCTGGCGAACAGGCGGCATCACGAATTCCGATCCTTCAAAAACCGGCGACGAATCGATCAGCTTGAGCAGCGGAGCAGCCTGTTCCGCCTCTCCGGCGAGCACGACCTGATTGCGATTGATGTCGACGGAATTGAGCCACACAGGTGGCTGAAGAACTTTGGTCAGCTCTGCAAGGACGTCCATGTCGGACTTCGCACGGCGTCGAAATTCGTCGAGCAGAATCGTCTTCCGGCGCGCGAGGTCTGTTTCGCGATCGATCTGCGCCGCTCGCTGCGCTTGCTTTTCGACCCGCGAAATTTCGCTCGCGAGCGATCGCATGTACTTGTGATTTTCGTAAGCCGGAATTGCGGCCATCGCCCCAAGAGCCGTCACCACGAGTCCTGCGGCGATGGCCGAAGGGACCCAGATCACGCGCCCGCTAGATTGGCGAAGCTCAGCAGGCAGCAAATTCACCGACAGCGACAGCCAAGGGCACGCCGAAGCAAGCGCTGCGGCGAAGGGCAGTGCGGGAGCAGCGCCCAGCAGTTGATCGAGCGGACGTGCTTCCGTCGCGGGATCGATCCGAAGCTCTGAGGAGGCAAGACTGGCGCTTCGAGCCTCATTCAATGGAAAACTCGCCGAAAAGAGCGGACGCACGGGGCTCTCGCCGTAGTATTCAACATGGCCGTCGACGCGCTCGGCCGCAAGCAATTCGGAGGGCGCCGGGCCGATCATCCGCAAAGCGGAATAGATCACCGCCGCCGAACAGGTGAACGATCCAATCTTTACGCCGGCCTCGTTAAAGAGCTGCGAATAGCGATCAATTGCCGCTCTCCGCGCGATTGCGACCAGCACCGCCGAGCTTCCCCGAAGACGCGACCAGCTTGAAACAACATCGAGCTCGGGATACGGATGCAGGCTGTCCAACTGAAACTGAACAGCGGCGGCCAGATCTTTATCGGAAACGCCCGGCAGCGCGAGCTGGCGAACGATCACATCCTGGCGAGGAAGCAGCACAGTGGCCGCAACATAGCGGAGATCGATTTTACGAACGAAGTTGGCGATCTCGGTTCCCCAGACGCCGGCAGGCTGCTGCGAAAAATTCTCGATCGTCAGATGATCAAGCAGCCGGGCTCCGTTCGGACGGATACGCGCCGCGGCGATATACAGAGACTCGGATCCATGCGGTCCGGCGATTTGGATCCCTACGCCGTTGCCAAAGGCAAGCCAGCGCTTCAATTCAGCCGGAATCATTACTGCGGCGCTCCGGGAGGTAGTGCAGGAGGAGCCACGGCCGATTGCGACCATCCATCGTCATACCAGCGGAGCACGCGGATCGGCATCGCCGGATATAGCCTGGTGTCGAGCTGCTTCACTGTCGCCGACGCGGTACGCACTACATCCGAAGGCGTTCCATCCGGCCGGCGAAGTCTCGCCGTGGCGCGAATCGTCCAGATGACGTGGCCGCCGCCGACGGTAATGCGGCCAGAGGGAATATCGACTCCCGCGTCGCCCAGGCTCTGAAACGGAGCGATTTTGCGTCTCTCCTCGATCATTTGCGCGACGGCCGCTGGAACTCCCACCGCTTGCATCAACGCCGGACTCATTGTGTTGATATCGAACGGACCCGTGCTGCCCCAGACCGACAGGCAATCGCGGAGGCCTCCCGAGGCGTAAAGACGGCCTTGATTATCAGAGACATAATTGCCGTAATACAGCTCGGGAGTCATTCCGCGCACAAGAAGAAGTTCCTCAATCTCCTGAAAAGACGCATGGCGAGGCTGAAAAGTCGGAATGCCGAGCGAAACAGCTTCATTCGAATAAAATGCGCTGGATGCCGCCGAGCCGCCCCCCCCGCGCCAATCCACGATCGCGTCAGCGATCTCGCGAGCTTGCATCAGATTTCCGCTGACGGCTGCCACGACGCGCATCAGATCGTCGGGACTCGCGCTGTTGATATTTAGCTTGGCCGACTCGGGAATCATTTCGACGACGACATCGCCGCTCGGATATGTAAAGAACAGCCGCGATTTGGCCGGCCGCCAGAATTGATATGGAAAATCGTTGCCCCACAGCATCCATTGCATTGCGCGCTCGACTGAGCCGGCCGCCAGATACCAGGCGCGCAGGCCGTCCGCCGTCGTCGAAACCCGCGCGGTTTCGGAACGAACCATCGTCGCGACCGAGAATCCGATGGACGCAAGTCCGGCGGAGACCCATAGGACGGTGAGCAGCGCTCCGCCCTTCCGGCTAGTAGGAGTCATTGTTGTTTATCTCGGGATCGCGCGTAACAGGGATGCGCGCGGTGACCGTCAGCAGTGGAAGATGTCCCGGATCATTTTCCAGTGGCGCCATCTCAACCCGGACCGCATAGGGGAGCACCGGCCTGTTCCATTCAGGAATCCAGGCGCCGCTCTTCGGAGACTCCAGACTGGATATCTGGTAAACAAAGCGGCAGTACGCGAGACGATCCGCCAGAATGAACGATTGCGGCGTCGGTGGAGGCGGCGTCGCCTTTCCCCCAAAGCAAAATGGCGCCGTACTCGCCGGACCCGTGTACAGCGACTCGGTCACCACCAGCCGCACTCCGCGATCAGCCGGAATCACCTGGTATGCAAGCACTCGAGCATATCCGCGCGCGCCTTCCGTCATGGAATAGCTCGAGACCAGAACCAGCGTTTGAACGTCGCCGACGAAGACCGGAACAGCCGGACCGCCCGCAAGTCCGCACTGGCCCTGCACCGGCATCGCATTGCTGATCTGGTGCTGAAGGATCTGCTGAACGCTCAATACGCGGCGGTTGGTCTGGAATTTGTTGTCCACTTTCTGGAGCGTCAACAGACCGGATCGCATCGCCATCAAAATGCCGGCCGATAGAGCGCCCACCAGCGTGATTGCGATCAGCATCTCGACCAGAGTGAATCCGCTTTGCCGTCTGTGGGACATCGCGTTCAGCGGATGCTGCGGCGGAATCCTTCGAGCGAAAAACCTCGCCGAACCTGTCCGCTCATCCACCACACCTCCAGTTGGATTCGATCGACAACCCAGCGTCCCTGTCCGCCTCCGGGCGCCTGTTCGAACGGGAATACTGTCGCGGTCCACCCAGCCGTAACTCCGCCGGTGACGACCGGATCGAAGTCGCCCCCGATTGGCGCGCCGCGCGGAAGATTGTGATCCACCAGGAGTTCGTCCATCTTGGATTTGGCGAGCACAGACGCGCGGTCGTATTCCGACAACCGCGCGGCATTTCGCGTTGAACTTGCGAGGCCGCTGAGCATTCCGGCGACCGCGATCCCCATGATGAGCGTCGCCACCAGAACTTCAAGCAGTGTGAATCCGCGCCTCATTTGGATTGCGCGGCTCCCGTGATCGCATCGATCGAAACGACACGCTTGCGGCCATTCGGCGTCGAAATCTCAATCCCGATCCGCGGCGCCCCACCGCCGGGATAAATGATCACGCGCCGCGACCCCTCGAGATTCGCCGGTACATGCGGAAGAATATCCGTAATCAGCAGCGGCTTGGGAACCTGAACCTGTCGCATGAAGCCCATGTCCGCCGCCCGTGCAATCAGGATGCCTTCCCCGATCCGAATTTGAATCTCCACCGGTTGCTGGCGCCTGTCGGCACGTTCGACTGAAGTGCTGAGCAGAGACGAAATTGAATCCGCCGTCGAACGGAGCCGCAGAGTTTCAAGTCCGGAAGACATCGAGGGATAACTGAGACCGGCGACGAGCGCGACAAGCGTCGCGACGATCATCATTTCAAGAAGTGTGACGCCGGATTCCCGCCCATGGGAACGATCGGATGGCTCCGCCGCCCCCCTGGGTCGCGGCCACAGGGAGCGGTGGATGCTCGCGCGGACCAGATCGCTAGTTGTTTTTCCAACTGAGGACGTCCGCATTATTCCCTTCTCCACCCGGCTGCCCATCGGCGCCGAGCGAAATAATGTCCGGCTCATCGCCATGCTCGCCCGGATACTTGTACAGATACGGCCGGCCCCAGGGATCCATGGGGATATCCTTCGTCAAATAAGGACCCGCCCACTGCGGCTGATTTTCAGGCTTCACGCGGAGCGCCTGCAGGCCCTGTTCGGTCGTCGGAAAAACGCCCGTATCAAGCTTGTAATTCCCGAGCGCGGTCATGAACGTATTGATCTGATCGACCGCCGCCGTGCGCTTGGCTTTATCCACGTTGCCGAAAAGCTTCGGACCTACCAGCGCCGCGAACAGCGCGATGATGGTGACCACCACCAGCATTTCGATAAGCGTGATACCGCGCTGATTTCTTTGTCGTCTCGTTGAAGTCATATCTACACCGCCACGTCGTTGATACTCGTAATCGCGAGCATCAGACTGAGAATTAGAGTCCCCACCATCACGCCCATCACCAGAATGATCAGCGGTTCGAAAATCGAAGTGAAGCGGCGAATGGCGGTTCGTGTTTCATTGTCGTAGATATCGGCCATGCGCGTGAACATCGCATCGAGCCGCCCCGTCTCTTCGCCGACCGCAAGCAGGTGTCCCGCAAGCGGAGGAAACTGTCCAGCGCGCGTCAGCGGCCCCGAAATCCCTTCACCGCGCTTCACCCCTTGCGCGATTCCGTCGAGCGTCCCCGCGATTCTTCGGTTATTTAGAATGCCGCGCGAAATTCCCAGCGACTGCACGAGAGGTACGCTTGCGGCAACCAGCGTCGCCATCGCCCGGGCGAATCGTGCCGTCTCCGCCTTGCGCAACGCATCGCCAAGCAGCGGAAGGCGCAGGCGCAGTGAATCCCACCACAATCTCCCGACACTCGTCCGGATGTACGTCTGAAACGCAATGATCGCAACAACGGCTCCGATTGCCGCGGGAGCCCAATAATGCTGCACAAGGTCGCTTGCCTGAAGCATGATCAGCGTTGGCGTCGGAATCTTCATGCGCGGATCGGAAAAGATCGTCGCAAATCTCGGGACCACAAAATTCAGCAGCACAAAGATCGATCCGATGCCCACCACGCACAGCAGCGCAGGATAAATCAGCGAGCTGATGATATACCCCCGCAGATCGTCGCGCGTGCGCTCGAATTCAGCGAGCCGCTCAAAAATCTGCGCCAGCGATCCCGACGCTTCGCCCGCTCGGACCATGTTGATGTACAACTCGGAAAAGTGCGCAGGATGCGTCGCCAGGCTGTCCGCCAGCGATTTGCCGCCCTTCAGCACTCGAATAATATCGAGCACAACCGAGCGGAAACCGCCCTTCTCGGTCAGTTCCGCCGTGATTTGCAAAGCGCGGTCGACAGGAACCCCGGCATTCAGCAGCGTCGAAAGCTCCTGCGTAAAAAACAGGATATCCTTGCGCTTTCCCCGGTTGAAAGATGGAAGCTGAAAATCGAGCGCCTTCTTCTGCCCCGCGCCGACGTAGACCGGGATCAGCCCCTGCCGCCGAAGCTCCTGAGCCACGGATTTGTCCGTCTCTGCCGTGATGGTGCCGGTCCGGACCTTGCCGTCGGAGGCCACCGCGCGAAAGTGGAAAGTCGTTGCCATAAAGGACTCAGCGCCGGAAATCAGGAATCAGAATACAAAACCGCGGTGAGGTCTTTATTCCGAATTCCGGCTCCTGTCTTCTGACTCCTCAATTTAGAACTCCTGAGTCACCCGCATCACTTCATCCGCCGTCGTCACCCCGCGGGCGACTTTCATCCAGCCGTCTTCTCGCAGATTCCTCATTCCGTGCTTCCGTGCGATCGATGTAATCTTGCTCGCGTCTTCGTTCCGCATGATCGACGCACGCAATTCTTCGTTCAATTCCATTAGTTCGAAGATACCAACGCGCCCTCGGAATCCCGTGCCATAGCAGTTCTCGCAGCCCGCGCCGTGGAATGTCTCGACCGTCTCGCCGGTTGGAGTGAGCCGCGTTCCCGCGCTCGTCTTACATTCCTTGCAGATCACGCGGACGAGTCGCTGCGCGAGTACCGCCACCAGCGATGACGTGATCAGATAGTTCTCGACGCCCATGTCCGTCAGGCGCGTAATCGCGCTCGGAGCGTCGTTGGTGTGTAGCGTCGAATAAACGAAGTGGCCGGTTAAGGCGGCGCGGATGGCGATATCGGCAGTTTCGCGGTCGCGAACTTCGCCGACCATGATGACATCCGGGTCCTGACGCACGATGTGGCGCAGCCCCGCGGCAAACGTCAGCCCGATCTGCGGATTCACATGGATCTGATTGATCCCGTCCATCTGATATTCGACGGGATCTTCGATGGTGATGATTTTCTTGTCCGTCTGATTGATGCGCTTGAGCGCGGAATACAACGTGGTCGACTTGCCGCTTCCTGTCGGTCCTGTAACCAGAAAAATTCCGTGCGGAAGCGATGTGTAATATTCCATCCGCCCCAGCATGTGCTGGTCGAAGCCGAGTCGCTCCAGATCGTAGAAATCGCCCGCCGATCGATCAAGCAAACGCATCACGACCGATTCGCCATAGAGCGTCGGCAGCGTCGAAACACGAAGGTCGACCTCGCGGCCAAGCGTCTTGATCTTGATGCGCCCGTCCTGCGGCAGACGCCGTTCGGCGATGTTCAGCTTCGCCATCAGCTTCACGCGCGAAATGATCGCCGCCTTCAATTCACGAGGGGGCGGGTCCTGATTCTGCAAAACCCCGTCGATGCGGTACCGAATCCGGAACTCTTTTTCGAACGGCTCGATGTGAATATCGCTCGCGCGCTTTTCGACGGCCTGGCCGATCATCGCATTCACCAGGCGAATTACCGGAGCCTCGCTCGCCATGTCGCGAAGATGCTCCAGATCCTCGGAATCGCCTTCCGCGGTCTCGATCGGCGCGTCTGATTTTTCAGCCTGTCCGTAAAAACGATCGATCGCGTCCAGGATGTCCTGCTCCGCGGCGATCCCCGGACGAACATGCAGTCCCGTGCATGACGCGACAGTCGACCGCGTCTCGAAATCCAACGGATCCGCCATCGCCAGCGTCACGGTGTGATCGTGAAGCGCGACAGGAAGGCAGCGGAACTGCCGCAGAAATTTCGGCGAGAGCGTTTCAGTCTCCGGCGAAACCGCGGGAGGCCCGTCGATCGCAAGCATCGGAACCTGCAACTGTTCCGATAGCGCCGCCAAAACATCGCGCATCGCGACAAAACCGAGGTCGACCAAAATCCGCCCCAGTTTGTCGCCGCGCTCACGCTGAAGCTCGAGCGCGCGGTCCAGATCTTCCTGCGTGATCTGCCGCCGCTCGATGAGAATCTCGCCCAGCCGCATCAGTTTTCGGTCACTTTAACGGCGGTTTCGAGCGATTTCCCGCCCGAGCGCTGCGCCTCGAGTAGAGCTTTCTTCTGCCCCTCCACCGTGATCTGTGTGGGAACTCCGTTCATGTCCTCAAACGGAAAATGGTCCAGGAACGCCACCATGACTACTTTTTCTTCCGGCGGAACCGTGTCGAGCGATGCCGCTGTCGAAGCAAGCGCTTCCCGCAACGCCTTCTTGAGCGCCACCGCACGCTCGATCTTCGTCTGACGATAGCGAGCGACCTCCGCCGGAGACAGATGCGTGCTCATCAGCGAGAGCGGATTCGCCACCAGATTCACTTCGGCCGTGAAGACTGCTCCGTATCCGTCCAGATAAACCCCTCGAGTATTGCCGATCAACAGATATTGGTTGTCCGGCCACAAGCTGGAGATCTTCTGGTCCAGGCTTTTCTCCATCGCCGTCAAGGCGGTTCGGCTGACCCGCGCCGCCGCAGCCGTCAGCATGGCGGCCGTCGCGAGCACAGCGAAACTCAACATCGTCCTTTTCATCGCGTCTTTCTCCTCTTGCCCGTTACTGCCGGATCAAACCCACATTCTGGGCGTACGTCAACTTGTTCTGCTTTTCCAGAATCTCTAAAGCCTTGGCCACGTTTTCCATCTGTTCGTAATGCCGCTGTTCTACCTTTTCAACCGCCCGATCGACGCGCGCCTGAATCGCCGCGTCATCCGCGGCCGCAGGACGCACGAAAGCATGGACCAGAATCGCCCCCGCGATCAACGCTCCGGCCGCGAACGACGGCTTCAGAAAACCGTGCCACCATCGCGGCTCGAAAACCTTGTCGGAGACGAACGCGATCCTTCGCGGCATCTCCTCTTCCCGAAGCGTCGAGAGAGCGTCGAGCGTCAGCCGAACCTCCGCCACTTCAACACGGCATTGCGGGCACGCCGCGGCATGCGCCTCGGCCTGACGGCGCTCGTTCGCATTCAGCTCGCCGAGCGCGTATGCTTTCCAGTCATACGAATTGCAACTCACGATTCACCTCGCACGTTACTTAACGACAGAGCAGGAGAAAGGCTCGTTTTCAGCAGATCGAGCGCTGTGTAAAGTCTCGACTTCACGGTTGAGACCGGACAGCCGAGAATCTCGGCCATCTCTTCGAATTTGAAGCCCTGGTAGACCTTCAGCAGAACCGCTTCGCGCTGGTCGTCAGACAGCCGCCTGAGCGCGCTATCCACTGCCAGGGACAGCTCCATGGGCAGCAGCTTCCCCGATTCGGAGCTTCCCGTTTCGTAGGGAAATTCCCCCTCCGGCTTGCGCTTCCGAAGCAGTGAAAACGCCTCATTATGGGCTATTTTGAACAGCCAACCCGCGAATTTCTCCACAGAATCGAGTTTCGGAAGGTTCTGGTAAGCTTTCAAAAACACGTCCTGACTGAGATCCAGGGCATCTTCCCGATTCGCGACCAATCGCAGTAAGTAATTGAAAACACGCTTCTCCCACCGCGAAACAAGAAGGTTATACGCCTCCACGTCACCGCGCTTGGCTTTGGCGATCAGGTCGCGATCCTCGACCTCGCGAAAGATCAAATCGGGCTCCTATCCCCGCCTTTCTTCAATCGGCTCCGTACGATAAGACGGAGTTGCGGCGGAAAAAGTCGGACACGCTGTCTAAATTATGGCTGGACTTCGACTATGCCGGGAGCTCGCCGGAGGCCGGATAGTGGCGTCGCTCCCGGCCGGCGTCCCCGTCATATTTGTTGTTCGTCTTGTAGAGTTCGAATCTGCCATCCGCCGCGCAAACGCCCCTGTCCAGGCGCGAGATGTTGATGATCTTGAAGAAGATGACTTGGAATTTCGCGATCTTGTTCTTACTGTCGTATTCATGCGGGCCGCAATCGCGCTCCCTAAATGACCCGCCCTCTTGCTGGCTGCGCCATCGCTGAAAGGTTTTCGGATTGCAAGTTCCTTTGTTGCATGTGGGGCATCATTCCGGCCGCAGGTAAAGGTAGCCGTATCCAGCCGCTCGCGTTTTCAAAGGAATTGCTGCCTGTTGGAAGCCGTTGCGATCCCGATGGCCGCGAACGTCCGCGCGCGGTTAGCGAATACCTGATTGAGCGGATGCTGTTAGCCGGAGTCAACAAGTTTTGCTTTGTAATCTCCCCCGGCAAATCCGACATCCTCGAATACTACGGAGGGCGCATCGCCGGCGCCGACGTTTGTTACGTCGTTCAGTCTCAGCCCGCCGGCCTGTGCGATGCCCTGTTCTGCGCCCGTCCGTTGATGCACGCCGGGGACGCCATCATGATCGGGCTTCCCGATACGATCTGGTTTCCGCGTGACGGTCTTGCACATCTTTCACTCGAAACCTTGTCATTTCTACTCTTCCCTGTCTCGCACCCGGAACTTTTTGACGCGGTTGTCGCCGACGAACGGGGCAACGTCGGCATGATTCAGGTGAAGCAGAAGAACGCCGCAACGCATTGGATCTGGGGAGCCTTCGGCCTTCCCGCCCAGGTTTATTTCGATCTCTATGACATCTGGAGCCATCGCAATCCTCCGGACGAATATTTCGGCACACTGGTCAATTCATACCTGGAAAGAGGCGGCCGCGTCACGGCCGTACGGGCTGGCGACATCTATGTAGACGTTGGGACTGTGCATGGCTACCGCGAAGCTCTGCAAGCCCTGAATATTCACGAAATGAGACAGGAGAGCGAGAATGACGCCGACCGACTCTCTCACCGTAGAGGAAATTCAACAACGGGTTCAGGAACTCGGCGCGTGGTTTCATAATCTGGACCTTCGCGGCGTGCGCACTGCGCCAGCGCACTTTCTGGGAGATTACCCCAACAACCAATGGTCGAAATTCGCACATGCAATGCCCGCCGATCTGAGAGGCGCCACCGTGCTCGACGTGGGCTGTAATGCCGGATTCTATTCAATCGAGATGAAGCGCCGCGGAGCAGGCCGCGTGGTCGGCATCGATTCCGATCTGGACTACTTACGCCAGGCTCGCTTCGCTGCCGCAGTATGCGATGTCGAACTCGAACTCTATTGTCTCTCGGTCTACGATGTCGCCGTACTCAAGGAGCGGTTCGACTGGGTATTGTTCCTGGGGGTGTTCTACCACTTAAGGTATCCGTTACTTGCGCTGGATCTGCTGCATGACCACGTGGTGAAAGACTGGCTCGTGTTCCAGTCAATGCAGAGGGGTTCGAACGAGATTGACCGCCTTGAAGACGACTATCCGTTCAGCGAAAAACACATCTTCGATTCTCCCGGGTATCCCAAAATGCACTTTGTCGAACGGAGCTATTCACACGACCCGACCAACTGGTGGATTCCCAACCGCGCCTGCACGGAAGCAATGCTCCGGAGCGCGAATTTCGAGATCATCCAACAACCCGCGCAGGAAATCTATATCTGCCGGGAGCGGCATTAAGGAAGCAGGCAAGTGATCGAAGCTGCGATGCTCTGGAACGAGCCCAATAATCTTTCTCACTGGGATTTCGAGCTGGACCCCGATTGGTCCATCTTCAGCGCAATGGTCACTCAGGCCGCGCAAGCGATTCGCTCCGAAAATCACAGCGTCCTTCGCGTGATGGGCGGCATCTCACCCATCGATCCAAAGTTCATCGGCTGTCTCGATCGTCACGGTGCGCTCAATGAGATCGATGTGGTCGCCGTCCATGGATTCCCTCTCGATTGGAATCACTGGACGATTCATGAATGGCCCGGCAAGATCGCCGAGATAGAGGCGGTCACGAAACTACCCGTGTGGGTTTCCGAGGCCGGCGTCTCCAGTTTCGGAGCGGAAGAGGTTCAGGAGTTCGGACTGAATCGCACCGCGGAACTCCTCATCGGGCGAGTGCCCCGGATTCATTGGTACAGCCTGCACGATCTTCCCCGCGCCTGGCCGGCAACGACACGGCATCGCGAAGCGGAGGGATCCGCGTATTATCGCCACTTTTACATGGGGCTGATTCGAGAAGACGGATCGCCAAAACCCGCGCTGAAACGGTTCGCCGAATTCGCGCCGGACGTCGGGATCTGCCAGTGGTTCCATTTTGAAGATCCGCGCCTGGATTGTAGCGTCCGCCATTTGCGCGATCTCGGTGTCAAGCACTTACGCACCGGCTTGAGTTGGGCGGATCGTTTCCGCCCCGACGCGCTCAAATGGTTTGATCGCCAGATGAAAGCGCTGGAGCCGTTCGACGTAACCCTGACGCTCTGCTTCACGCCCGAAGATCGCGGGATGCGTCCGCATCACACAAGCCCGCCGCAGCGCGTCGAAGAATTCGCCGATTTCTGCGCCGAGATGACTCGCCGCTATGTTTGACCGCCGTATTATCGTTGTGGCCGCGCATCCGGACGATGAAACTATCGGGCTCGGCGGTCAGCTTTCGTCGATGCGCGATGTGACTCTTGTCCACGTGACTGATGGAGCTCCCCGGTCCCGCCCGGACTGGAAGAGTTACGCGCAAGCGCGTCGCGCCGAATTGCTCGCCGCCGCGAACATCGCTGGAGTTCCGGAGCAGCGCTGCATCGGGATTGGCATCGCCGATCAGGAAGCCTCCACGCATCTCGTCGAACTGACCTGCGCTCTCTCGCGTCTCTTTGCGGAACTCGCGCCGCAGATTATATTCACGCATCCCTACGAAGGCGGCCACCCCGATCACGATGCGGCCGCATTCGCGGTTCATCGCGCCTCGACCGTTGCAGAGATTTGGGAATTCTGCTCGTATCACCGAAGCCCATTCAGCGGCGATATCGAGGTGGGCTGTTTTCTCCATCCTGGCCGGAATCGCGATCCCCGGGGAGCCGAGCGCGTCCGCAAACTCCACCTCACCCTTCGCCAGCGCCGCGAAAAACAGCGTATGCTCGACTGCTTCGGTACTCAGCGCGAAACGCTCCGCTGGTTCCGGGTCGAGCACGAACAAATCCGGCGCGCTCCCGAATACGACTTCACCGCGCCGCCGCACCCCGGCCGTCTTTTTTACGACGCCCACAATTGGGGTGTCACAAGCGCGGAATGGGCTCGCCTCGTTCGCCGTGCCGATCGTCTCATCGGACCATGCCTGACCCGCTGATTGTCTGCGTCGATCTCGACGGCGTCCTCAACCTTTTCGACGGTTGGAAGGGCGCGGGCTATTTTCATCCTCCGCGTCCCGGGGCCGAAGAATTTCTGCGAGCGCTCGTCGAGCAAGGCTATCGCGTTGTCGTTTTCACCGTCCGCTGGAAAGAGCACGTCGAGCAGTGGCTCGTCGAGCATGGTCTGCGGGGGCTCGTCTCCGAAGTGACCGACAGGAAGCCGCCTGCGCACGTTTATCTCGATGATCGCGCCATTTGCTTCCGCGGCGACTTCGACGCCGCCCTCTCTCAGATCCGGAGCTTCAAAGCCCATTGGGAGACTGCGCGGCAAGATTCTGCGACGTGACCGTGTACATGCTCGCCTCCCTAGCGCGGCGTGATTTCGACCGCTTCTGATCGCGCGCTCTCCAGCGCATTTACTCCGACGCTCGTAACCTGATACCGATATTTCTTGCCCGCTTCCACAGCGCGATCCGTATAACTTGGCGATACGATTACCGCCGCGATTTTTTCGAACGGCCCGCCGTCCACCGACCGATACACGTTGTATCCCTGAAATCGCGGCTCGGTATTTCGCTCCCACGAGAGTTCCACCGAGTTGGTTCCCAGCTCCACCGTGACGCCCGCTGGAGCGGAGGGAGCAAATTTATCTTCCGCCGTCACCGCAATCGGACCGGCGGTTTCGCTCTGCTGCAATTCGCCCTCGGTTGCCTGGACATAGTAACTGTACTTTGTCCCGTACTCGATCTGTGAATCGCGATATTCAGGCTGATCGCTTTCCGCCAGCAGTTCCGGTTGCACGTCGCCTGTCGCGCGAAAGACCCGGTAGTGTGAAGCCGATCCGCGCCATTTCAACTCGATTCCATTCGGCTGATTCTCGCCTTTAAAGTCCGCGGGCGCGGCCAGAGGAGCCGCTACCGGCAGCCTCCGGAGATTCGACCAGTCCGACGCTTTACCCTTAGGCCCAATCGCGCGGACCGCAATTACGACTTCCTTTCCAAGCCATTTCGCCGCGGGGGTTCTAAACGTGATCGGACCCGGCGTCGCCGCGGGAACCGTATACCGCTCCGCCGATGCTCCCCAGGCATCTGTATTCCAAGGGTCGACCGGCGGTCCGACGTACAAATCCACGGACCGGACGCTCTTGAGCACGAGCCCTTCCGTCGTCATCGGAGGTACGGTGAACTGCACAAGAATATCGCTGCCGTATTCCGCGGCCGCGAGATCCGTCGTTCTTTGCGGAATGTCGAGCGCCGGCGGCAGCGGATTCCCCACATATCCGCATCCGGCAAGCAGCAGAACTGCCGCTGCCACAGACAGTGATCTCACAGAATATACCGGCTCAAATCCTGATCCTTCACAATGTCGGCGAGCTGCTTTCTCACGTAAATCGCGTCGACCTTCACCGCTTTCTTCTTCAGATCGGGGCCGTCGAACGATACATCCTCCAGCAGCTTTTCGAGAATCGTATGCAGCCGCCGCGCGCCGATGTTTTCGGTCGACTCATTCACCCGAGCCGCAAACGCAGCGATCTCCTGCAAGGCGTCTTCGGTGAATGTCAGCTTGATTCCCTCCGTATCGAGCAGCGCCTGATACTGCTTGATCAATGCGTTCTTCGGCTCTTTCAGGATGCGGATAAAATCCGCCTCGTTCAGCGATTTCAGCTCGACGCGAATCGGGAAACGGCCCTGTAGTTCCGGGATCAGATCGCTCGGCTTCGAAACGTGAAACGCGCCCGCCGCGATGAACAGGATATGATCCGTCCGCACGAATCCATAGCGCGTATTCACCGTCGTCCCTTCGACGATCGGCAAAATATCTCGCTGCACGCCCTCCCGGCTCACGTCCGGACCATGGCCGCCCTCGCGCCCCGCGATTTTATCCACTTCATCAAGAAACACGATGCCGCTGCGTTCCACACGCTCGATCGCGACGCGCGTCACCTGATCCATGTCCACCAGTTTCTGTTCTTCCTCCTGGACCAGATAATCCAGCGCCTCGCCAACGCGCATCTTCCGCTTTCGCGTCCGCCCGCCGAAGAGCCCGGGAAGGACATCTTTCAGATTGATGTCCATTTCCTCGATTCCACCCGCGGTCGTGACTTCGAACGTGGGTCCGCGTTCTTTTACATCGATTTCGACCATGCGGTCGTCGAGCTTGCCGGCGCGCAGCTTTTCCCGCAGCTTCTCGCGCGTCCGGTCCGCGCTTTCCGAAGGTTCCGTGTGCGACGGGATCAGCAGGTCGAGCAGCCGCTCCTCCGCGTTCCTCTCCGCGCGTTCGCCGACTTCGTTCAGCCGCTCCTCGCGAACCATGTCGATCGCGATCTCGACCAGATCCCGAATCATCGACTCCACATCGCGCCCGACGTAGCCGACTTCGGTGAACTTGCTCGCCTCGACTTTCAGAAATGGCGAGTTCGCCAGTTTCGCCAATCGCCGCGCCAGCTCCGTTTTTCCGACCCCGGTCGGCCCGATCATCAAAATGTTCTTCGGCATGACCTCATCGGCCATGTCCGGTTCGAGTTTCTGACGCCTTATCCGATTCCGCAGCGCAATTGCCACGGCGCGCTTCGCCTCCGATTGTCCGATCACGTACTTGTCAAGTTCGCGGACAATCTCGCGCGGCGTCAGCTCATCGAGCACGGGCGCGTCCTCAGCAGCTTGGGCAGGCAGATAGATGACCATCAGCCGAGTTCCTCGTAAACTACACTCTCATTTGTATATATACAGATTTTTCCCGCGATGGACATGGACTTCTCGACGATTTGCCGCGCGGAAAGTTTCGTGTTTTCCATCAGCGCCGTGGCTGCCGCTTTCGCAAATGGACCGCCCGACCCGATCGCGGCAATTTCGTTATCCGGCTCAATTACGTCGCCGTTGCCGCTGACAATGTAAGTATTGGTCGTGTCTGCAACCAGAAGCAACGCCTCCAAATGACGCAGAACACGATCCGTACGCCATTCCTTCGCCAGCTCGACAACAGCGCGCGGAAGATTTCCGTTGTGCTGTTCGAGCTTCGTTTCAAAGCGCGAAAATAGCGCGAATGCGTCTGCGGTCGCGCCCGCAAATCCAGCAAGAATCTTGCCGCTGTACAATCGCCTCAGTTTCTTGGCCGTCGCCTTCAGCACTTCCGAGCCGAGGGTTACTTGCCCATCCCCCGCCATCACCACCTTGCCGTCCCGGCGCACGACAAGGATGGTTGTGGAACGAATTCGTGTTTTCATGTCAGCGAAATTTCAGTGTGGCATAATTCGGCCTCAACATAAGCTTCCCGGAGCCCTTCTCCGATCTATCCTGTAGATAATGCTCGGTGAAAACTTGGCAGCGACGCTTTTGCTCTACGTGCGCCCTGTACAGGCAATCAGCCGGATTCTCGACCACGGGCGCCTTTGGTTCGCCATCGTGCTGACGCTGGCCGTTTCAGTTCTGGCGAGCATCGCCGATCCGGCGTCGCTGATCATGCAAAGTGCTCTGGCCACCATGAATCAGAACATTGCGGACTCTTATCGTGCGCCGGAGGCCCCTAAAAGAACGCCTGTCGAAGACGGAGAACCGCCCCAGACGCCGCCCGCCAGCCCGCGCCCGCCATGGGCGCGCGTGTATTTCTTCCATTCGATTTTCTTTTCCTCGGTCTGGTCGATCGCAGTGCTGCTCGTGCCCGCGATGATCGCGATGCGGGCGCTGTTGGGATACGGAAGCTTCGGCGTGCTCATGCGGCAGGATTACCTTTCGATGCTGATGTGTACTTTGCTCGCCTGGAGCGCCGCTTATCTGCCCGCAGCCGTTGGCGCTTGGGCATTGACGATCGCGACGCCGGGGACGGCGTCACTCGCAGCCGTGGGAGCGCTGTTCGGCGCGTCCGTGCTTTACTTCCTGGTTCTCACGGGACTCTCGGCGCGCACCGCGTTCGGAATCTCCGGGAAACTCGCTGCTGGACTGGTCGCCGTCGGCGCCGTTGTTTCTATTGTCGGCGGCGCGATATTCGGAGTACTCGGGATTTCAGCCCTCTATCTCGCGTCGCCTTTCTATCTCTACTACGCCTGGGGACTGTTCGGGTCCGACGTGCGCTCGCTCGGCGACGGGCTGCGGATGCGGCAGCATTTCCACAATCAGCTCGAAATCGCAACCAATAATCCGCGCGATGCGGATGCTCACTATCAGCTCGGACTGATTTACCAGAAGCGCCGCCAGTACACAGAAGCCATCGCGCGATTCCAGCGCGCCGTCGAGATCGACCCGAAAGAGCCGGAGCCCCACTACCAGCTCGGGCGTATCGCCCGGCAGCAGAATCGCGTCGACGACGCCGTTCGCCACCTCACCACTGCCGCATCGCTGAACGAAAAACTTGAACAGAACGAGGTTTGGCGCGAATTGGGCGCGGCTTACCTCGATGCCAATCGGCTGAATGAATCCTTGCAAGCGCTGGAAAAATTCATAAATCGCCGCGAGTACGATCCTGAGGGCCTTTATTGGTATGGCGTCGCATTAAAGCGAACGGGACGCGTCGAACAAGCCAGGGAGATGTTCCGTCGCGCCATCGAAGCAGTCAGGACGATGCCCTCCCATCGCCGAGCCGAGTTGCGCCAGTGGGGAAGCCGCTCAAAATCGGAGCTTTGAATCGTTTGCGTGAAGGCTCCGGCGCCCTGGGGATCCGCCGGACGGCCCAAATCCTTCCCGTGATTCAGGATGAAATCTATTCGACTTGGAACGGCTGTTTAATCTCCCATGTCTGATTGCCCACCTTGTCGTGAATTGTCACCAGCAGCGTGTAAGAAGCCTTCGCGACGCCGCTGTTCAAACTCACGCTCAGTACGCCGGGTACGTAACGTTGCGGATAAAAGGAGTCTTTTTCTTCGGAGGCCGCATCCGGCTGCGCGAAAAGTTGCTCCCCGTTCGCGTTCAAAATCGCCAGCCCGTAGGCCACGGAGAAATGATTGTTCTCGGCGAGCTTGTATCCCGTAATATCGAACCGCGCCCATAGCATCTCACCCGGGTGATAAACAGGCGAGCGCATCGCTGCGCGGTCCTCCTCGGATCGAAGGAATTGAAAATTTCGCGCGACCAAAGTATCGCTCGGCTGGACCTCGTGACCCCGGACGCGGAATTCGAGAGTGGTCTCAATTTCCGATCCGGCCACTTCATCTTTCACCTTCACCGGAATTTTATAGGTGCCCGTCGGCGCGAACCCGGGAATGATAAAACTCGCCAGAAATTTCGGTTTCCAGTCTTTGTCCTGCGGCAGAACCGTGTCTTCGATCTTCCCCGATTTATCCTTCTCCAGGGGAACGCCCGCGGGATCGAGCATCCGCATCGACCACGTGAGTTTCACGCTCTGCTGCTCGTCGTTCTTAGCCAGCCGGTACCCGATGATCCTGCAACTGAAGTAAGCCGTCTCCCCAGGAACGAATTCATATGTGGGAGCCAGTACCGGTCCGTCTTCAAACTGATGCAGCGCGACGCGATCGAACGCCAGCTTCGGCTGCGCGCGCACAACCACCGCTGCCAGCGTCAACAGCATCAGGCGGGTACAGCGCACAACGCCTCCTACTTTTCGGCTGGTCCTGGAATCGGAGTCTGAACCCCGGTATCAGTATCGATGCGGAGCGGAATCTGCACCCAGGAATATTTTTCGATTCCGGACGAGTTGCCATCCGTGAGGCGCAACTTGTAGGAAGCCAGCGGTACATCGAACAGAATGCGTCCCTGTTGCGTCTGCGCCGGTGAAAGCGACCGAAGAATCCCGAACCAGTTGTCGACACCCTCTCCGTTATCCGATTCCAGGAATGACTGCCCGTTCGCATTTTCCAGCGTGAGAAGAGGAACGGAAACATCGTGTCCGCCGCCATTGGTCACCGAAACCGTAATCATCAGAAACCGGTTTTCCGGCATCCGCAGCTTGAATTCGTTCCCTAATTGACTTCTCCACGACGATTCGACGACATTGTAGGTGAGTGGGCCTACCGTGACCCGTTCGCCCATTTCATAATCCAGGCGCAGAGAGGATTGTTTATTTCCGCAGGCTGACATCAACAAAGATGCGGCCGCGAGTGGGAGCAAAATGAACCACAAAGCGCGTCTCGACATGAAGGCTATCCCACAATCTATCCGGATTTGGACCCAAAGGCAAATGCGTGCCCTTTCAATTCCCGCTCTAATCGGCGCATTCGCCCTGTCCCTGCCGGCTTTTCAGGCGGAGCATCCTCTCACCGGACGCCGCATCGCGCCCGTGATGGGTGTCGGCGGCGCAGGCTGGCTCGAACGAAATGAACGTGAGCAGGAAGAGCATCCCGATCAGGCGCTCGATGCCCTGGACCTCAAACCCGGGATGGTCGTCGCCGACGTCGGCGCCGGAACCGGGTTCATGTCTTTGAGAATCGCCAGGCGCGTGGGCCCCGCTGGAAAGGTTTACGCCGAAGACGTTCAGCCGGAAATGCTCACCATGCTGCGCAAGAACGCCGCAAAAGCGAAGCTCAACAACGTCGAGACCGTCCTCGGCACCGAAACCGACCCCAAACTTCCGCGAGACAGCTTGGACTTGATCCTGCTCGTCGACGTCTATCACGAATTCTCGCAGCCGCAAAAAATGCTCCGCCGGATGCGTGAGTCTCTGAAATTCGACGGCCGCCTGGTCCTGCTCGAATATCGCAAAGAAGATCCGACCATCCCTATTCGCCCCGAGCATAAAATGAGCGTCCAGGAAGTCAAGACTGAACTGGAAGCCGAAGGTTTCAAGCTCGCCAGGGTCATCGAAACCCTCCCGCGCCAGCACATCCTGATCCTGACCAAAGCCCCAAACTGATTCGCGGATGTCAGCCCTGCCGTTGCCTCGCGGCTCAGCAGTTCATCCGAGCCGCGGCCGAAGCAAACGGTTCAACCTCTCACCCTCTCGAAGATCGTCGCAGTATACTGAATACGTGCGGCTCGTGTTCGCGGCTGGAATCCTCGCGTGCTCCCTCCACGCGCAGCAGCCAACGCCAGAAAAGAAGTCCCCTCCCGCCGCCAAGCAAGAAAAACCGCAGGAGGTCGAACCTCCCGAAGAAGACGAATCCCTCATCCCCGAAACCTGCGTCCTCAATCCGATCGAGGCCTCACGCAACATCACCGCCGGAAATTTCTATTTCAAAAAGGGCAACTACCGCGCCGCTGCAAATCGTTTCAAACGCGCCGCATGCTGGGATCCCAGCTCGGCCGAGGCCTTCCTCAAACTCGGCGAGTCCGACGAAAAACTGAAAGATACCGACGGCGCGCGCGACGCCTACGAAAAATATCTGGCCATTTCCCCCGACTCGAAGAACGCCGCCGAGATCAAGAAAAAGATCGCCAAGTTCCCTCCCAGGAAATAGCCGATATTTCCCGCCAACCTTCCGCAAAGGCCGGCTCTCCATGGTGGTGCTCGCCGGAGCCCGGCTTTAATGGAGCGTCTGCCGGAACACGCCGCCAGCGGCGTTGAGTGAGCCGTGTCGGCCGTCGGTAGTGCGATGTGGGAAAAGCGATCAGCAGACGACGGATGCATTTGTAGAAGGAATCCGCCATGCTACGCGCGGATTCTTTCAGATGACGACAGACGGCTTCCTGCCGTACCGCTCCGCGATCACCACGACACTGCATGATCGCTACGACTTCGCGCAACTCATCAAGGTCTACCGCGCTCCTCAGGACGGAGAGAAGCGGTATTCTCCTGCGGAAGTCGCGTCCATCGAGGAAGTCCCGGTCATGGGACGTCCCGACCCGGAGTGCATCTGCACTTCGATTGTCGAGCGGTCCAATCTCAGCCTGCGTATGCGCATCCGTCGGTTCACGAGACTCACGAACGCCTTCAGCAAAAAGTGGGAAAACCACTGGGCCGCCGTCGCGTGCTGGTTTGCGTTCTACAACTTTGGCGGCGTCCACAAGTCGCTGCGCGTCACGCCCGCGATGGCTGCTGGGATCGCCGATCACGTTTGGAGTGTGCGCGAACTGCTAGAGTCCTGATTTGTCAATGATTTATCTTGATCATGTGTCGTCCTAGTGCTATATTCATAGTCGGTGGCGGTCTCGGCTCAAGCTGCGGCGAATGCACTCATCCGCCTAGCGCGGCAGGAGAAGAGGACCGTTAGCAATATGGAACTGCAAAAGCACGTATTCCTTGGACAGGGATACTGCTTGGCCTTGCTGGACCACCCGCTTTACTACAACAACACCCATGCGTGGCAATGGGGTCCGGTAGTTCCGAAACTCTATAAAGCTCTCCAGAAGTACGGCAGCGGAGACGTAACCGAAGATATCCAAGCACCAGACGAGCTTGATCCGACTTCGCAGGATTATCAGATCCTATGTGCCGTCTGGAATGCGTACAAGAAATACTCAGCGTTTCAACTCTCCGAACTTACCCACCGCCCAGGAACACCTTGGGCAAAAACATGGGAGACTTCAAAGTTCGGCATTATTCCTCAAGAAGAGATCCAATCGTATTTTCGTGGACTTGTCGCCGCGCGTAAGTGACCACGAAGCCAGAGGATCTAGCGAAGATTGTAAGCGACGCAGCCGCCGTCGAGATACCCGCTCCATCGTCTCCCGAGGAGGAGGCGCTTCCTGATCTAAGTCTCGATCTTGAAGAGCACCGCCTATCTTTTCAGATCGAATGTTTGGATCAGGATCTAAAGGCGCTCAAAGATACACATGGCCTTCGCGTCTCGTACACCGGGCGAATTTTCTGGTTGGTAGTGGCTTGGCTTGCGTGCGTCGTTGTGTGTGTGATGTTCTCAGGATTTCGGTTCAAGGGATTTCAGCTTTCCGACTCGGTGCTGATCGCCTTCATTACATCTACGACCGTGAACGTCGTGGGATTATTTGTGCTGGTCGCAAAGTGGATGTTCCCTAGCGGCAAGGAGTCTCCCGATGGTAAGGAACTCCATTCTAGAGCCGAGACCATGCTTTCACCGAAGAAGGCTTAATCCAGGGACACAGATTTATCGCACTACCCGGCCGTCCCTGATATTCTGGTCGTCGATGACCGACAAGATCGTCGTCCTCAGCACCTGCGAGACAGAGGAACAAGCCCGCGCGATTGCTCGCGGACTGGTCGAAAAACGCCTGGCCGCGTGCGTCAACATTCTCGCCGGCGCGCAAAGCATCTACCGCTGGAAGGGCGAGGTCGAAGAGGCTGCCGAGCTTCTCCTGATCATCAAATCGCGCCGCGATCTGTTCCCCGCCTTGCGCCTCGAACTCGCCAGATTGCATTCCTACGAAGTCCCCGAAATCGTAGCCTTTCCAATCGTCGACGGCTCGGAAGAATACCTCTCCTGGCTCGATCACGCAGTCGGCTAGTCCTGTTCCAGCCGGCGCGCCATCTCACCCCGTCACGCATTCACCCGGAAAGGCCCCGCCCGCGCCGCCAACCTGGGTCCGGCGTGTTTGCAGACTCGCTCCCAATCCCGTGGCCGCTATAATTTCCCTAGATGCAGCGAGCCCGCAACGCCGAAACAACCGAAGGAATCTCCAGACTCATCGATCAGCTCGGAAAACTGGGCTGGTATCACTCTATCGATCTCCCTGATGGCACCGTAATCCCAGGCATTCAAAGCATCGATCTCCTTCGCTCCCGCATCGCTCAATATCCAATCCCCCAGGATCTGCGCGGCAAGCGCGTTCTCGACATCGGCGCCTGGGACGGCTGGTTCAGCTTCGAAATGGAGCGCCGCGGAGCTCAGGTTCTGGCCGTCGATTCCGCCCGCCAGGAAACGTTCTTTCAGGCCAAAAAACTCCTCAATTCCAAAGTCGAGTACATAGTCGAGGATATCTGCTACCTGACTCCGAAAGAGGTTGGTTATTTCGATATCGTGCTGTTTTTCGGAGTTTTATATCACTTGAAACATCCGCTACTCGCCCTTGAACGAGTCTGTGAACTCTCGACCGGCATGGCCTGCATCGAAACGCTGGTCACCGACGATCCTCCACAACCGAACGCGATCCCCCTGCTCGAATTCTACGAAACCACCGAACTCGCCGGACAATTCGACAACTGGTGCGGCCCCAACACCGCGTGTTTGCAGGCGTTCATGCGCACGGCCGGATTCGTCAACGTGCGCCTTCTCGGCGAGCACGATTGCCGCGCGCAGGCCGTCGGATATCGCAAATGGCCTGACATCGCGCGCTCGGGCGAAGCGCCCCATCTCGTATGCGTCGAAAATACATGGACCCGGGATCACACCTTCCGCAGCGATCGTGATCACTACTTCACCATCTGGTTCACCACTCCGCAAAAAGCACTTACCGTGAACAACGTGTTCGTCCAGGTCGGACGATACGCCGTGCAACCGGTCGGCGTGCAGAACTACGCCGGCACAGGCTGGCAAGCGAACTGTAAACTTCCGTTGGGGCTCTCGAAAGGTTGGTCAGACGTCAAAGTCGCAATCGGCGACGGAAGCTGGAGCAACCCCGCCCGCATCCCGATCGATATGTCTCGCGCCGAACGCCGCTCCACGCAGGGGACCGCCGCGCTTCATATCGCCGGCGTCACAGACGGACGCACCTACCAGCCGAACCGGGTCAACACCGGCGCAGATAGCTGTCTCTCCGTCTGGGTCGGCGGTATCGCCGAGGGAACAACCAAAGAACAAATCAGCGTTCGCCTCGACGGAACCGATCTTCCCGCGATTTATCTCTCAACGGTCGATCAAAAGGGCTGGCGCCAGATCAACGCGCTCCTGCCGCCAAAAATGGAGCCGGGCGCGTATTCTGTTTCCGTCGTCGTAAAGGATACAGAATCGCGCCCGGTTGAAATCGAGCTGACCGCTTAGCCTTACTTGCTCTTCTCGATGCGCATTCCGTAGAACGAGCGCCACACGAAGAACATCGAGACCGCCAGGAAAACGACAGCAAGCCCGGTGCTGATCGCGCCGCCCTGTTTCTCGGTCAATGAAACCGCCAGCTCCACCGCGAGCAGTCCGAACAGCGTCGTGAATTTGATGATCGGATTCAACGCAACCGATGACGTGTCCTTGAACGGATCGCCGACGGTGTCGCCGACCACGGTTGCGTCGTGCAGCGGAGTGCCTTTGGCCTTCAGCTCCACCTCGACGATCTTCTTCGCGTTATCCCACGCGCCGCCGGCGTTGGCCATGAAAATCGCCTGATACAGACCGAACAGCGCGATCGAAATCAGGTACCCGATGAAGTAATACGGCTCAAAGAACGCAAACGCCAAAGTCGCGAAAAAGACCGTCAAAAAGATGTTAAACATGCCTTTTTGCGCGTATTGTGTACAGATTTCGACCACTTTCTTCGAATCCGTAACCGAGGCCTTGGTCGTACCTTCGAGCTTGATGTTGGCCTTGATGAACTCCACCGCTCGATAAGCGCCGGTCGTCACGGCCTGCGTCGATGCGCCAGTGAACCAGTAAATCACCGCCCCGCCCGTGATCAGTCCCAGCAGGAACGGCGGATGCAGAAGTGACAGATTCAAAAGCTTTTCTGTCTGCAACCCGTCGGTCAGCTTCACGATGATCGAAAAAATCATCGTAGTCGCGCCGACGACGGCGGTTCCGATCAACACCGGTTTTGCCGTTGCCTTGAATGTGTTGCCGGCCCCGTCGTTTTCTTCCAGGTGATGCTTTGCTTTCTCGAAATCCGGATCAAAACCGAACTGATCCTTGATCTGCTTCCTGATGTTGGGAACGATCTCAATCGTGCTCAACTCGTAGACCGATTGCGCGTTATCGGTGACAGGACCATACGAGTCGACCGCGATCGTCACCGGGCCCATTCCCAGAAATCCGAACGCGACGAGACCGAACGCGAAAACGGGCGCCGCCTTCATCAGCGAATCCATCCCCTGGGTCGAGACGCCGTAGGCGATCGCCATCAGGCCCATCATCACGATGCCGAGCCAGTAGGCGCTGAAGTTTCCGGCGACAAATCCGGACAGAATGTTGAGCGACGCGCCGCCTTCACGCGATGAGGTCACGACTTCTTTCACGTGTCCCGATTGAACCGATGTAAAGACTTTTACAAGTTCAGGAATAATCGCGCCGGCGAGCGTTCCGCAGGTAATGATGCTTGAAAGCTTCCACCACATTGTCGAGTCGCCGCCGAGGTCCGGAATGATGAGATACGAAACGGCATACGTCGCAGCGATGGAAACGAACGACGTCAGCCACACGAGCGAAGTGAGGGGCTTTTCGTAGTCCATGTGGCCGGCGTTGCCGTATTTGGCCTTGGCAATGGCCTCATTGATGAAGTAAGAGATGCCGCTCGCGACCACCATCATGACGCGCATAACGAAGATCCAGACCAGCAATTCGACCTTCACCAGATCGTTTGAGACCGCGAGAAGGATGAACGAAATCAGCGCGACGCCGGTGACGCCATAGGTTTCAAAACCGTCGGCCGAAGGACCCACGGAGTCGCCCGCGTTGTCGCCGGTGCAGTCCGCGATCACTCCCGGGTTGCGCGCGTCGTCTTCCTTGATTTTGAAGACGATTTTCATCAGGTCCGCGCCGATGTCGGCGATTTTGGTGAAGATGCCGCCCGCGACGCGGAGCGCCGCAGCGCCCAGCGATTCGCCGATGGCAAATCCGATGAAGCACGGGCCGGCATAATCACCGGGGATGAAGAGCAGGATGCAGAGCATCAGAAACAGCTCCACCGAGATCAGCAGCATGCCGATCGACATGCCGGCCTGGAGCGGAATCGCATAACAGGGAAACGGCTTGCCGCGAAGGCTGGCGAAGGCAGTGCGCGAGTTCGCGAAAGTATTGACGCGAATGCCGAACCAGGCAACGCCGTAGCTTCCCGCGATGCCGATCAGGCTAAACAACAAAATGATGACGACCTGAAACGCCGGTGTCGCCGTGAGAATTCCGAAATACAGCACGATGACGGCGCCGATGAAAATTTCCAGAATCATCAGGAATTTGCCCTGCGTAATCAGATACGTCTTGCAGGTTTCGTAGATGAGTTCCGAAATTTCGCGCATCGATTCGTGCACGGGGAGGTTTCGCAGATGCGTGTACATCGCGATACCGAAAACGAATCCCAGAGCGCTGATCACCAGACCAAAGCTCAAAAGGGTCCAACCGTTTACGCCCAGGAAAACGGCTTGACGAAGATCGGGCAGCTTCAGCTCCAACTCGCTCGCTCGAGCGGGGAGAGAGCCGGCTATCGTCAGCAATAAAAGGCAAACGACGTGGATCAGCCGAGCGAATCCGCGCCCGCGGGCAGCACTCAGGCCCGCTGAACGCTTTCCAATGCGAAGCATTCCAAAAAGTCCTCCAGTTGACTCGTTAGACTCTTGGCCGCACATTCCGCAGTGGACACTCGCCGGATGCTGTGCGCTTCTGAGGAAAAGCAGCTCTGAATTTCTTCGAGAACTGCTTTATAAAAGACACGATACCTCAGCAGTGCCGCGATTGGCAAGCTTACTTCGGCACCTGCCGGGATGCCAACGATTGGGCGGTTCGCCATGGATTGGACCCCATTTCTTCTTGGATCTGGGGCGGGCATGAAGCGGTAACATTGCCCCTTGACAGCCATTGGACGGCGCGCGATTACAGGACCGCCAGGAAGGCTTTCGCTTCGCGCGAGCTTGCCTGGGGGAATTGGGAAGCGGAGAGTAGCTCCTCAAGACGGCCATCCACAAGCAGTCCGATCTGGTCGCCGATCTCCAGCGCCTCCTTGACATCGTGCGTCACAAATAGCGCCGTCTTTCCGAGATCGCGGGCCAGGGCTTTGAACTCGACGCGGATCTCGTGTCTGGTAACGGGGTCGAGCGCGCCGAAGGGCTCATCGAAAAGCAGAATCGGAGGGTCGGCTGCGAGGGCCCGGGCCACGCCGACACGCTGGCGCTGGCCGCCGGAAAGCTCGCGTGGATATCGGTCGCGATATTCCTTCGGCGGAAACCCGACTCTTGTGAGCAGCTCATCGACGCGGGAATCGATGCGTTGCTGCGCCCAGCCATTTAAGCGCGGCACTACGGCGACATTGGCGGCCACCGTGAAGTGCGGAAAGAGTCCGGTCTCCTGGATCACGTAGCCGATACGCCGGCGCAGCTCAATGGGATTCCACGCCTTGGTTGCCTGGCCCTCGACGCGGACCTCGCCGGCCGTGGGCAGAACGAGAGCATTGACCATCTTGAGCGCGGTGGTTTTTCCGGATCCGCTTCGGCCCAGGAGAACCAACGTCTCGCCCTGAGCCAGCGCGAACGTCAGCCCGCGAAGAATATCGCGGCCACCGGCGCGATAGCCGACGTCCGAGAACTGGAGCATAGCTGGCAGAATATCGCATGCCAGCCCCGGGCATAACCCGGGGGCTAAATCATGAGCTGAGATCACGCAGCGCGCCAGAGATTTTCCGCAAAAGGCCATTCTTGATCGACCCATTGCGCCTCAGAGACGAATCCGGCCTGGCGGGCAATCTCGGGAATCTCCGCCGCGTAAAACTTATGGGAAGATTCCGTCCAGATCGTCTCACCCTGCCGGAAACTGCATTCCAGACGAGCGTCTCGAATCGTCACCACCTGGTCACGCAGGGAGCACAGATGCATCTCGATCCGGCGAGCCTCGCAGTTATAGCGGGCCTGGTGCGCAAAGGCGCGCTGATTGAAATCGCCGCCGAGTTCCCGGTTGATACGGCCCAGAAGGTTCAAATTAAAAGAAGCCGTCACACCCGCCGGATCGTCATAGGCCTCGATCATGGTTTCAGCAGGCTTCACCAGGTCGAATCCGATCAGCATCGCGTCACCAGGGCGCAGACGGGACCGGACCTGGCGCAGGAAATCGCCGCGGCAGCGTTCGTCGAAATTGCCGATCGTGCTGCCGAGGAAAAGAACCAGGATCGGCGCCCCGTTCCGTGGCACGCGGTCCAACCCGTGCAGATAAGTCGACTCGATCGGTTCCACGCGAGTAAAACGCGAGAGTGCGCGGGCACAATGTTCGAGGGCGGTCGATGAGAGGTCGATGGGGAAGTACTCCTGGGGTTCGACGGCTTCCAGTACGGCTCGCGTTTTGCGGCCGGAGCCACTGCCGAATTCGACGACGGATGGAAATTCGCGCGGAAGATCGGCGGCATGATCATCGAGGAGCCGCTGATCGGCCCGTGTCAGTCCGTATTCAGGCAGCACGGTAATCGCATCGAACAGCGCACTGCCCAGTTCGTCGTAAAGATATTTCGATGGCAGTTCCCTTTGCTGTTTCGTCAATCCGGCGCGGACGTCGCAGGCGAACTCGTTCATGGCTGATATTTCCTTTCGCGGACGAACGCGCTCCATCACTGTCGCGCCGGCGGCGCACGGAGCGCGCCGGGTCAAGTATTTTTCACCAACCGGAATCCCGCATAAACGTAGGGATAGTCCGGGCGGAACCAGTTGCGGAAGCTTGGACGCAAGAAGCATTCCGCGGTGCGCGGCGATGCACCTTTCATAACGAAGTGTTTCCCGTCGAAGAAGTCGGCCGAGTATCCGGGGTAGAAGTGAAACTTCTCGAATCCGGGGAACGGACCAAATACCGTGGAGGTCCATTCCCAGCCGTTGCCGATCAACTGCGATACGCCGCCGCTCTTCCCGGCGTCGACGGGAACGGGATCCCAGTTTTCGAAATTTGCATTGACCGAAGACGATCCTTCGGCTGCGCGATGAAACTGCGCTTCTGTGGGCAGGGCCGCGCCGCGCCACCGGGCGTACGCCGCCGCCTCGGAGTGCGTGACATAGACGGGCCAATCGAGCGGCAAGGGAATTTCTCCGAACATCGCGCGGAGGAACCAGACGCCGCCGCGGCCGGTCCAGAAATGCGGCGGCCTGGCGCCTTGTTGAATGTATTCGAGATATTCGCCGTTGCTGATTTTAAAGCGGGAGATCTGAAATGGCGGGACGGGGACAAAATGGAGATCGAACTCGTTATCCCATCCGAAACCGTTGTTTCGAGGCTTCCCCAGCACAGCCGCGCCTGCCGAAATTTCAATCCATCCGTTCCGAGGCGCGGGTCCCGCCGATAAAGCCGGTTCCGGTCCGCGCTTCGATTCGTAGGGAAGATTATGGAAGAGATATGCGAGCGTTTCCGCGTGCATGAGCCGGTGCTCGATGGCGACGTGCGCCAATTGCGCGGGCAGTTCGTCGAAGGCGGCATCGACTTCGGCGCGAACGCGGCGCGCGTAATGACGGACTTCATTTTCCGAAGGCCAGTCGGAGGGCTTGTCCGCGGGAGCGCCGCCGGGTTCAGGATCGATCCCAAAAGCAAAAAGCTTGTCGAACGTTTGATGCAGCGGGGCGCGGCCAAGGGCGTGCTGCGAAAAAAGATTCCAATCAAACGCCTCAACGTGACCAAGATAAAAGATCAATCGATGGCGTTCAGGCACCGGGCGTTGATAGAGAGCCGCGGGATCGAGGAGATCGAAAAGGGCGTCGGTCTGGGAGCGCGCGGCGTCCAGGTCCGTGCGCAGTTGCCGGAGGAGTTGGCTCATACGGCCTCCCGATGGTGTTTCGGTAATGCTCGCGAACCGCTTCGAAACACAAGCGGTTCCCGCGGGTTTTTGCATGATAGCGCACCGGTTGAGGGGGTTTGTTTCAGGTTCATGAAGTTTGTTACATCTCCGGGTGGTATCCTAATGCGTACGCAAGTCTGATGTCCTTCCAGATACGTCCTCTCAAGGAGTTCATGGTGCGGCCGGCACTGCCCCCGGCGCTGGGAAGACTCCCCGAAATCGGAATCAACCTTTTGTGGAGTTGGGATCACAATATTCGCGCGCTGTTCCGGCGCCTGGACCCGGTTATCTGGAAAGACTCGAATCACAATCCTGTGGTGATGTTGGGCCGCGTTCCGCAGTCCACGCTGGAGCGGGCCGCGAGCGATCCGAGATTTCTTGCGTTGTACAAAAGGGCATGCGAAACATTGGATGCATATCTGGCTGCAAAGCCGCAGTCGAATATGCTGATCGCGTATTTTTCGATGGAGTACGGCCTGCTCGACTGTATGCCGATTTATTCCGGCGGTCTGGGAGTTCTTTCGGGAGATCACCTGAAGGCCTCAAGCGATGCGGTGTTGCCGCTGGTTGGCATCGGGCTGTTGTATCAGAAGGGATACCTTCAACAAGCGCTCGGTCCGGACGGCTGGCAACAGGAACGCACGCCGGTGAACGACTTCTACTCGCTTCCGGTAACACCCGAAACTCGCGCAGACGGGTCGGAGCTTCTCGTGTCTGTGACGCTGGCGGGCACCGAGGTGTTTCTGAAGGTGTGGCGGATCGATGTGGGGCGCGTGAAGCTGTTTCTGCTCGATTCGAATATTCCACGGAATTCGCCGGAGCATCGCGAGATCACCAATCAGCTTTACGGGGGCGACCGTCACACGCGAATCCGGCAGGAAATCGCCTTAGGAATCGGTGGTTTGCGTGCGCTGAAGGAGCTGGGGCTATCGCCAACAGTTTGTCATATGAACGAGGGCCACTCGGCGTTTCTGGCGCTGGAGAGGATCCGATTGCTGATGGCGGAACAGAGATTATCGTTCGACGAAGCTTTGGAGGCGACGCGCTCGAACAATATTTTCACGACCCACACCAGCGTTCCGGCGGGGATCGATCTGTTCGATTCCGGCATGATGTACGAATATTTCCACGACTACTGCGATGAAGTGGGAATCGGATTCGATCAGTTGCTGGCGCTGGGGCGGCGCGAGCCGGGCGATTCGCAGGAGCCATTTTCGATGGCGATTGCGGCGATCAAGACTTCGTCCTACCGCAATGCGGTGAGCCGGCTGCATCGCCGCGTATCGCAGCAGATGTGGGAAGGACTGTGGCCGAAACTTCCGGTGTGGGAAGTGCCGATCACGTCGATTACGAATGGCGTCCATCTGACGAGCTGGATCAATGGGGATCTGGCCGGGATTTACGATCAATACCTGCAGCCCGATTGGCGCGAGGGGCATGCCGAGCCTCGCGTGTGGGATCAGATCATGGAAATTCCCGAAGCCGAGTTGTGGGAGGCGCATCGGCGCCGGAAACGCCGCCTGATTTCCTTCGTTCGCGAACATGCGGCGGCCATCGCGGCGGAGCGCAATGCTCCGGGAACGGAGATTCGCAGATTGCAGGACGTGCTTGATCCGGAGGCGCTGACCATCGGTTTTGCGCGGCGTTTTGCGACGTACAAGCGCGCTACGCTGATCTTCCGCGATCTCGACCGGCTGAGAAAAATTCTGCTGAACGTGCGGATGCCGGTGCAGATTCTTGTTTCCGGGAAAGCGCATCCGCTCGATGTTCCCGGAAAGAGCCTGATCAAGGAGATTGTCCAATACTCCCACGCAAGCGATCTTTCCGAGCGGATCGTGTTCGTTGAAGACTACGGGATTCATGTGGCGCGCGAGCTGGTGCAGGGTGTGGACGTTTGGCTGAACACTCCGCGCCGCGGCGAAGAGGCGTGCGGGACGAGCGGGATGAAGGCCGGGGTGAACGGAGTGCTCAATATGAGCATTCTCGATGGATGGTTCGACGAAGCCGCCGACCGGTCCGGCGGGTGGCCGATCGGCGACCGGGAGCCGTACTCCCCGGATCAGGACGACGTTCACGCGGCGCACATTTATTCACTGCTGGAGAACGAAGTGGTTCCGCTCTACTATCAGAATCGGGAGCAGGGCGTTCCACGGGAGTGGATGCGGCGCGTAAAACAGTCGATTCAGTTCGTGAGCGCGAATTTCAATTGCCAGCGGATGGTAGACGAGTACCGGAGCCAATTGTACGAGCCTGCTCACGCAGCCTATGAAACCGTCATGCGCGATCATTTCGCTCCGGCGCGGGAACGCGCACGATGGAACCAGACTGTAACCGAAAAGTGGCCCCATGTGAACTTTATCGACTCCAGTGTGCAAATGGGTACAGCAGTTTTGACCGGATCGCCGATGCCGCTGCGCGCGTCGGTAGACCTGGCAGGGCTTCGTCCGGAAGATGTGCGCGTGGAGGCGGTGGTCGGAAGGGTTGCCGCAAATGGAGATTTGGAGGAAACGCAAGTCCTGACGCTGGCGCCGCTTGAACAACGCGGAACTGTGTTTCTGTTTGGAAGAGATTTTGCTCCGTATACGACGGGACGTCTAGGGTATTCCCTTCGAATCAGTCCGAATCATTATGACGATCCGCTGAATCGGCCGTGCAATTCGCCGATGAAGTGGGCAAGCGAGTCAGATCGTTAGAAGTACGGGTATGGCGGTGGAGGTAGTCACGGCTAAAGTTGTGGAAGAAAGTAGTCGATAGGACACATGAGCGAAGATTTCACTGGATTCTGCGCTCAGTTCGTGGTACATAGTGGTTTAGACGTTAGCGGGCAACCACGTAGATATCGGCATAGATCCCAGCAGGTTAACCCGTTGTCTCCCGAAAACTTCGAATTCGAGTCTCGCACTGTTTGAGCTTTAAGTCAGCCGTGTTCTATTCGTAACCGAGCTCTTTTCTAACCGTTTCATTAAAGGAGTGAGCCAACCAGCTTATTTATGGAAGGCGAACGCAAGTACCGGCAACGCGGCTATATGGACACCGGCCGCGAGTATTCCGGAAATGGCAGGCGTGATGAACGTCCGCGTCCTCAGGGTCCCAAGCCTCCGATTGATGTAACCGGCCCTCGCCTGCCTCGCATGGTGCAGGCCGTCACCGCGGCGCGATGCTACAACTGCTCGACCGCGCTTGCGACCGACATTGACTGGCGCGGGAATTGTCCCAAGTGCGGGGTTGCGCTGCATTGCTGCAAGCAGTGCGCGCACTTCGAACCGTCCACGCGCTTCCAGTGTCTGAAGCCTGTGCCGGTGCGCATATCGCCGAAAGACACGGCTAACGATTGCGCTCTCTTTAAGCCGCGCGTCACCGTGGCCCGCGATGCCGCGCCCGCCAATGGCAACGGACCCGGCATCGTTACGCCGGCGATTCCTGTGCCGAAGAATGCCACGGACGCGCGGGCGATCTTCGACAGTCTGTTCAAGAAACCGGACTGAGCTTGGAGAGCGCGAGAGCTCCCCACAGGACGCTGTCATCCCGGAGTTCCGCCGGAACTACGTCCAAACGAGCTCGGGACCAGTTTGTGACCTGGCGGCGCAGTTCACGTCTCAAGGGGACGAAGAGAGCGTCGCCTGCCTTTGAAATCCCCCCACCGATCACGATGCGTGCTGGATTCAGCATCATGATCGCGGCTTTCAACCCCAACGCGAGATCCACCACGTAACGGTCAACGAACGCAACATCACGCATCAGCTCTTCCGCGGACTTTCCGTAATCACGCGCGAGCCACAGCCCGCAGCACATCCGTTCGAAGCAGCCGCGGGAGCCGCACAGGCATTCCGGGCCATCGGGGCGAATCGTCAAGTGGCCGATTTCTCCAGCCCAGGAATCAGCTCCACGGTAGACGGAACCGTCATGGAGGACGATTCCCCCGCCGATACCCGTCGAAAGCGTCATGTAGAACAGAGGAAGATATCCGCGACCCGCGCCGTAGGTTGCTTCGCCGAGCGCGCCGACGTTTGCGTCATTGTCGATGGCGACAGGCCCGCGCACGAGGTCGCGAATACGGTCCACCAGCGGAAAATCGTTCCAGCCGGCGGCGTGTGTCGAAAGGGCGACGGTTTGACTTGCGTATTGGACGGGGCCTCCGAAGCCGATTCCGCAGCGTTGGAACGGCCCCCATTTGCGTGTCATGGCCGCAATCTCGCCGAGCATCCATTCGGGGCCGCCTTCGCGATTCGTCGCGCGGAAATCACGGGCAGCCAAGCGCTCATCTTCGAATAACGCCGCTGCGAATTTGGTCCCGCCGATGTCGATTGCGAGCGTCTTCAAGAAAGCTCCTCGGGCGATGCGGTGCCCGTTCCCTTTTTCATGATCGTGACCGATGCGACCCTGTTCCCAAACCGCGCGGCTTCGACGGCAGATCCCGTAACGGCCAGAGCCAAGGCAGCGCCGGCGGAAAAACTGTCGCCGGCCCCGCAAATGTCGACTGGATTGGAATTGCAGCGAGTGGGCACCCAGGTTTCGCCCGAATCGTCGATGACCTGAGCGCCCTCGGGTCCGTGCGTCACGATCAGGAACGGCGCCCGCGTGTGTTCGCGCAAAAGCGCGCAGGTGTTTGCGGAGATGCGGAGACAGGCGGCCTCGGCTTCTTCACAATTCGGCTTGAGAATCACATTCCGAAACAGTTCACAGCGCTTTCGCGAGTCGACCCAAACGAGCTGCTTAAGGCGCGAGAGAGCTTCGCGCATCCGGGAAGTGATGACGCCTCCACCGGTCTCGGCCTGATCGGAAACGAGGACCACGTCAAATTGAGGGGCGATTGCGAGGAGAGTTCCGGTTAGCCCTGAATCGAGATCGTCAGGCAGGGCATGCGCGTTGATAAAGTCCACACGGGGGAGATCTTCAACGCCGGTTGCGGCGTTAATGAGCTTGGTGTACGTGAACGTGGAAACGGCTGAGGAGCGCACCAGGTGCGTCGTGTCGATCCCGCGCATCCGCAGCGCAACTTCAAGCTCCCATCCGAATCCGTCTTCCCCTGCGACACCAAGCACGGCGACGCGTCCGCAGCCGAGGGCTGCGAGATTATTGGCTACCGTTCCAGCAGCCCCGGCAGTGCGCTCGGTGGAAACGACACCGACGCGAGGAATTCCAGTCTCGCGCGAGGCTTCGGATTGCGCGGGGTCGTAGCGGCACCAACGGTCAAGACAGACGTCGCCGACGACGAGCGCGCTTAGGGTGGGGAACCTGGCCAGGATTTCTCTAGTTTGGATAACTTCTTATTTTAAATGAGCCAGAGTGAGACACTGGTTCCCCGGGGACGCGATCGAGGGAGAAACCGGAGCCGCGGCGACAGGGAGCAGCCGGTCCGGGCCAAGGAGCTTCAGGACATATCCCCTGCCTTCCGGGCTGAAATTCACGGTAACGGATTTTCGTTCATCACCTGTGTTCGCGCAAAAGACGCCACAGCGCGGGAAATGTCGCTCTGTGCGAACCGCAGAAGTAGAAGCTCTCCCCGCCGTCTTTGACCGTTCGCACCAGGATCGTCTTGTGCGGGCGGAAATAATATCCGGGATCTGTGCGTTGAAGCTCGCGCCGGTGGTCGCCCGCGATCGGCACGATGTCGAATACAGCGGTGGTGAAATGGCGGACGCTTCCGACATTGCGAGCCATGGCGAGCGCTTTCAGATAAACTTCCGGGCCCATGATCGCGGAACCGAAATTCAGGAGCACTCCGCCTTCGAGATTCTGCACCGAGCGCGCGAAGATCAGGAAATCGCGATAGCTGGCCGCGCCCACAGCCGCTCCATCGCAGGACGGATGTTCGTGCAGGATGTCGTAGCCGATCCCGACATGAACCGTGACGGGGATCGAATGGCGCCACGCCGCGGCGAATACACTCAGGCCGCGATGGGGGAAATCAGACTGCTCAATCCTGCGGCCGACGTTTTCGCCCAGCCCGTATCCATCGCGAGCGGCTTCGGCGATCCAGCCGTTGAGCTCCGCAAGTTCGCTCCAAAGGCCGAATTCGCCGGACTGGATGTAGCGCTCAACGCTCTCCGTTGTCGACCCGATGCGCGCAAGTTCGTAGTCATGGATCGCGCAGGCTCCGTTTACGGCGATGTGGCTGATGGTTCCGCGCTCGATCAGATCGATCAGGTGACGATTGACTCCGGCTCGCAAGACGTGGGCGCCCATCATCAGGATTCGTGCGCGGCCCGACGCCGCGCGAATGCGGCTGGCGACCGTGGCGAGATCGGGATGCTCGAACGGCGGCGCGGCATCGTCGAGGTTCAGCCAGTGATCGATGTGCAGATCATGCCGGCGCTCGGCGAGCGGCTTCAGTTTGAGCCGCGACCGGTCAAACTGCTCGTACTTGCTCATTGTGGAAGAGAGTAGAGAGCAATTCCCGGTGGCAAAGATAGTTCGGCACGATGTAATCGGCGCCCACACCGATCAGGCGCTGCCGCTTCCAATCATCGATCGTCCGGCATTCGGGTTCCGCCGTGGCGACACCTACGGTAACCCCGCCGACCAACTTCACTTCCTCGATTTCGACGTAACCGTCGCCGAAGCCCAGGATCTGCGGACCGCGGACGTCCGTATTCGAGATGATTCGCTGAACCAGGATTTTTTTCGAGAAGCTGGTCAAATCGTCCTGGGCGCCGTAAACGCCGCCATCGAAATAGCGCGAAACATCGAGCAGGCGGGCTTCTTCCTTCATGTAGATCTCGTCGGTTCCGCTGGCGAGGTACATTTTCAGGCCGCGTTCCTTCAGCGATTCAAGCAGGGCGCGCGCGCCGGGCACCATGTACTGCTCGGGCGATGCGTGGCCTTTTTTCAGCTCGTCGATGCGGCCGCAGATGCGGAGCCACAGGCGGTCGAGATACATCTTCTTGTAGGCCAGCGGCTCGAGGGCGGTTCCGCCGCGGCGCTTCACATGCTCGGCGAACTCCATCATCTGATAGATGGTTTCTTTACCCGTGAGGCGCCACACAAAATCCTCGACCACGGCGCGCAGGGCGGTCTCGGATTCGCCGGTCTTAAGGCCGGCAAGAATTTCGACCATCATGGGGACCATCACATCCATCCATCCGGAACGGATCAAAGAGATGGTTCCGTCGAAATCGAACAGCGCGACTCGCGCATCCGCGGCGGATGCGCCGCGACGAATAATTTCCATTACAGCCAATACTCCCACTTTCCCGCGGCGATCACGTAGGCGCAAAGACAGGCGTTCGTGATGGCGTGGGTAAGAATCAAATCACCCAGACTTTTGGTGCGGACCATCCACCAGTTGTAAATGGCCCCGGCAGCGAGCCCTACGTCCCAATATGAACCGTGCTCGGACGCGAACAGCGCGGCGACGATCCAGAATGCCGAAGCCGTGTACGTCCCCGGCGGTACTTTTTCGAAATTCGGATTGATGATCCAACGCATCAGCCACGCGCGCCAGAATAACTCCTCAACGATGGGCACGATGATCACCGCGCGCAGGCTCCGCAGGGCGAGCACGGCGGCGCTCGACCGCGCGCCTTCGGAGAGCGATCCCCGGGCCGTTCCCGTGATCGAGTTCGAAAAGAGCCAGAAATGGCGATAGGAAGGCCAGAGCAGGTCCGGGCCGATCCACAGCAGGAAGACCGCAACGCCGATCGCAATCGTGGCGAAGAATTGCTTCACGCGAAAATCCAAAACCGGGCGCGAAACGAATAGGATCACGGCTCCCACGGCGGCGACGCGTACGATCTGATCCGCCAGATCGGGCAGTGCAAAAACCTGATGGAGCGCGATAAACGCGATAAACACCGCAAACGGGGCGATGTATGGGATCGAAGAACGACTCACCCGCTAGATCGTCCCCAGGGTCGCCCGAATTTTGGCTTCGTCGTCCTTGGAAGGACGGTGCTGAAGCGCAGTCTCCAGCTCTTTCTTCGCGGTCGGCTTGTCGCCCTTTTGCAGCAACGCCATTCCGTAGTGGTAATGGAAGTTGTAATTGTTCGGATCCTTCTGCACCAGATCCTTGAACACGCGGACCGCATCTTCACTGAGATTTTTCTTGATATAGATCCAGCCGAGTGTATCCGCGATATCCACCGAACCCGGCGCTTTCTGGCGCGCGCGTTGCGCCATCGTTAGCGCCTGATCCAGGTCAACGCCTTCTTCGGCCTTGATATACGCCAGGTTGTTCAGCGCCACCGGATGATCCGGTTGAATCTTGAGGATCTGCTCATAGATCGGCTTGGCCTGATCGCGCTTGCCTGTGCCTTCGAGCAGCAATCCGAGCTGGAGCAGACACGACGTATCGCCCGGAGCCTCCTGACTACAGCGGCGGAAGTTCTCTGTCGCGCTATTCAGATCACCCTTGCGCCGCTGCGTCTCAGCGAGTTTGAACAACAGATCCGCCGATTTCGGTTCTTTCTCAAGCAGCATTGTATAAATCTTGATGGCGTCGTCGTACTTTTCGGCGCGAACTTCGAAATTGGCGAGAATCAGTTTGAGATCGCGGCGCTGCGGCTCGCGCTCCACGGCCTTTTCCATTTCCTTGATCGAATCGGCGATCCGGTTTTGCGCCGCCATTGTTTCCGTGATTCCGATCAGGCCGCGCCGGTCGCCTGGATTCGTTTTATACAAATCACCCCAAATCTGTTCCGCGCGCTTGTAATCTTTATCCTGGTAGGCAAGATAGCCGACCTGATAGCGGGCTTCGGCGCTCTGAGGATAAGTCTTGGTGATATAGTCCAGCTCCTGCCGGGCCTTGTCGTGATCGTTCATGCCGAGCAGGGCGCTTGAACGAGCCAAATGGGCCTGGAGATTGTTGTGATCCATGGCGAGGATGTCGTCGGCTGCTTTCAGCGCCTTCGCGAAATCGTTCTTGGCGATGTAGATCCTGGCGAGGAGCTCGCGCGCGACCACGAAATCGGTGCGAAGCTTGATGGCTTCTTCGAGCTGCAATCGCGCCGCTTCCACATCTCCTTTGGCCAGCATCGCGCGGGCGAGATTAAAGCGCAGCAAATGATTCTGCGGATTCTTGGTAACCAGGGCCTGAAGATCGTTCGCGGCGGCGTTGATCTGCTCTCGATTTCCAGTGGTCAGCATCAGCGCCGCGCGCATCGCGATGGCGTCATTGTCCTTCGGATTGTCCTTGAGGATAACGGCAAGGAGGCCGTTCGCCTCATTGTTCTTGCCGGTGACCGCGTAGAGTTCGACCATACGCTTTTGATAAAGCGCCTTGTCTTTGGGAAACGCTTTCATTCCGGCTTCGTATTCACGCTGGGCGCGATCAAATTCGCGCGCGCGGAAATAGAAGAAATCTCCGGCGAGCAGATGTCCTTCCGGAAAAGCCTTCTCATCGGTCAACTTGGCAACTGTGGCGTCCAGGTCCGGGCGGCGATTGAGCAGGAAATAATGCTGAACCAACTGAAGCAGATAGCTGGCCTGTTTGGGATTGTTGTCCACCTTCAGCTTGAGCAATTGTTCGGCGTCCGCGGGCCGGTTACTGCGCATGTAGTAGATATAGAGGACGTCGTAGATCGGCGAAAACTGGGGATGCTGCGCGATGACTTCTCGCGTCATCTTCTCGGCTTCGGCAGTCTGCTTGTTCGCCACCAGTGCTTCAAAGTAGGCGACGGCCAGATCCGGTTGAGCGGGTTTGGCTGCGTTGGCTTTCTCGAACTCTGAAACTGCGTCGGGGAACTTGCGCGTGAGAAGCGCCATCTGACCCAGAATGCGATGGCCGTCATAGGATTTCGGGTCACGCTTCAACAAGCGGTCGGCAAGATCCTTGACTTCGTCCAGGAGTTGGGCCTGGTGGCTGCTATCCTGCGTTGAGGCGATCAGGAAGATGTCAGCCAGCTTGGTTGCCGCATCCGCGTTGTCGGGCTGAAGCTCGACGGCCCGCCGGAGCTCTCCCGCCGCGCCGCCATAAGATCCCAGCTTCAGTTCCGTCAAGCCAAGGCGATAGTGAGCCTCACCAAAACGGAGATCCTTTTGCAGGGCGCGACGATACATAATCGCGGCTTCTTTGTATTTGCCTTTGTTGTAAAACGTGTTGCCCGTGTCGGTGTACCGTTGCGCCTGCGCCTTCGGGTCTCGGCTACAGGACGCCATGACGAGCAAAAGAGACAGAAATGGCAGGAGTTTACGGCTTTGCATCCCTTCTAGTACACCACAATCCTCGGGGGGCCGAAAGGGGCTAAGGTACTGGATCAGAAGGCGCAGGGGCCCTGGCGGCGCGACCATATACGATCTCGGTGACGTTACGGACATATTGTTCGTCTGAAAGCTGCTCAGTTACTTCGGGAGGATACGCGACAAGACCGCGAAAATGGGCAGCCAACTCGCCAAAAACGGCTAGCCGGGCTTCGGGCGTGAGCTTTTCGCGGCGGACGAGGGCGTCCAGCGCGATTCTTGCGACGTCGGGAGTCACCTTATGCCTGAGCCGAGCCGCCAGGTGCCGGGACTCGCTTAAAGAATTGTATTTTCCTCCCAGCAGGAGCGCGAGATCCGGGGCAGCGGCTTTGGGAGCCCTAACCACAATCGTTCCTGCGGCGACGTCGCCCAATCGACGATGGTGACGATGGAAAAAGCAGGCTATCCCGCCTGTCAGGTATAGAACTGGAAGCGTATCGATGAACCGCATCAGATTGCGAACGATCACCTGGCTTGGCTCAAGCCGGAAACCCCGCGCATCGACAACGCGCAGGCCGAGCAGCCGCTTCCCGACAGTCTGGCCCCGCCAGATCCATTCGGCGACCGCTCCGTAGGTCAACGAAATAACAAAGTAGCCAACGACGTTTACCGCATTAAACACGTCCGTGCCTAGTACTCCCAGCGGCCCGAGAATGGTTCGAACCACTTGCCCAATGGCTCCAATGACAGCAAAATCGATTAGCAACGCGAGCATCCTGCTGACCGGTCCGGCGAGGGGCAGGGCGAACTCGATACCTTCCGGCGTTCGAATCATCAGTGAGTCGCGCCGCATCATTTTTCAAGGCCCGCCCGCGCCAGGAATAAAACCAGCAGCACGGCTTCGATGCATCCGAACGCGATTTTCATCCCGTAGCTGATCACCGGTTCGTGATATTGGGAGAGGAACGCCTCGACGATTCCGGCCCACACCAGCATCGCTGCGAACCCGACGCATAGCGCTACAACATCCCGGCCCACGGCGCGCAGGCGGTCGGCCCGGGAAATGCGGCTGCCCCAGCCGATCAAGGCGTGGCCGATGACGAAGCCTGCCTGGCCGCCCACGAGGATTGCAGGTATTTCGATCACGCCATGCGGCAGCAGCCATCCAAGCAGGAACAGCAATTCGCCGCCATGGATATAGTCGAAAGCGACCGCGCCGAGAATCACTCCGTTGTAGAACAGCAGCACCAGCGTTCCGAATCCATAGGTCATCCCGAAAGCGGCGGTCATCAGGGCGACCTGTGTGTTGTGCGTCATCAACTCCGCTGAAAATTGCGTTTTCTTTCCCGTGAGCTGTTTTCCTTTCAGTTCTTTCTCGCGCGCGACGCGCTCGGAAGGCGACATCTGAAGCCCTTCGAACGGCATCAGGACGCCTTTGGCTTCCGTATCGATCTTCATGGCGAGCGATCCGAAAAACGCGCCGGCGAGCGTCAGGGCCACTGCGAGCTGGAATGCCGGAAGATGCGTTCGGAATGCGCGCGGGAACTCGACCGTGATCCAGCGCCAGGGCCGAAACTTCCTGCGCTCGCGCGCCTCGTGAATCTCGGCGTATGCCCGGCCGACCAGCAGCTCGAGATACTTTCGAAGTTCGCCCTCGGAAGCGAGTGTAGCGACCCTGGCAAGATCAGACGATGCGCGCTGATAAAGATCGTGGAAGCGTTCGAGCTCCTGGAGGGACAATTTCCTTTCCGGATTGCGCTCGATCCAGTCGAGCGTTTTTTCGAGCGCCGTCCAGTGCGGGCGCTCCACTTCAACGAAACGTCCGAGATCCAGGATCATAGCAACTGCCTCTGCTTGGCTTGATCGTACAGGTCGATCAGGCCCGCTCCAAAATCTTCCGAATCGAGCAGCGCGAGCCGCACTCCCTGGCTCGCCAGCGACGATTCCAGTTCGCGAAGGCGGCGCCAGGCGAGATGACCCGCCAGATCGCGATAGACTTCTTCGGCCGTTTCGATGCCCGGGTTTCGGAACAATGGGCCGATCGATTCCGGCCGCAGCATCGCCGCCATCACCAGGTGTTTGCGGGCAAGAAGCTGAGTCGCGCGAGCAAAGTTTTCGGCAAGAACAGGATCGTCAAGGGAAGTCAAAAACAGCAGAAGCGCGCGGCGCCGCAGGCGAAGCCGCAGGAAGGCCGCAATTTCTTCGAAATCCGGAGAGACCGCGCGGGGATGGATTTGATAGATCGCATCGCGGCACGCCGCGTAATGTGTCTTCCCGTTTCGCGCGCGCGTGAATGCCTCGATCTGATGCGAGAATGCCGCGATACCAAACAGGTCGCCTCGTTTCTCGGCCGCAGCAGCCACGATCAGGGCCGCGGTGATCGATCGTTCAAGCGCGGTCTCATCGCCGATCAAGCGGGCCGACAGACGCGACGAGTCGATGACAACATAGATCTCCTGCGTGCGTTCCACTTGAAAAACCTTGGTGATCGGATGCCCGCGCCGCGCGGTGGCTTTCCAGTGAATCTCGTCGAATCCGTCTCCGGGAACGTATTCGCGCAGCTTTTCGAATTCGCGGCCGCGCCCAAGCTGGCGCATCGACCGAATTCCCGACAATCCGCGGCGTAGCGCACGCAGGTCGCGAGGCTGACGGAGGTTGGGATAGACGCGGATCTCCATCGCCACCGGCTCGCGGCGGCGAACCGACCAGAATCCGAAGGGCGATGCTGCTTCGAGAAAGACAGAATCGAAAATGTAGCGGCCGCGGCGGCGCGGAATCGCCCGCCAAAGGACTTCCGCCGCATCGGCGCCTTGCGGGAGGGCGACTCGGAAATCGTCGCCTTCCGCCTGGATCGATTCCGGCGCGACGAGTCCGATCCGGATTCGCCTGCCGTTTTTCGGGGGATTCAAAATGCGGACAGGGGCCTCAGCCAAACGATCCTTAAACAACCGGAGCAGAGGCGGAAGCTCGACGCGCAATCCTGCGAGAGCCCGGCTGCTGATCATGGCGTCAAGCGCCGCGGCGAACACCACGGCGCCGGCGGCGGCAAACGCGAAGACCCGCGCGCCGGGCGCAAGTCCAGCGATCATCGCCGCGGGAAAGCCAACGGCGAGAACGATCCAGATGAGCAGCGGCGCCGGGACCAGCTTCATACCGGAACGCTGACGCCTTCCAGAACTTTCTGCACAGCCTCGACTGTGGTCATGCCTTCGATTTCAAACTCCGGGCGCAGGATCAGGCGATGTTCCAGAACGGGAACCGCCATGGCTTTTACATCGTCCGGCGTGACGAAATCGCGGTTGGCGAGCGCGGCATGCGCGCGGCTCGAAATCACCAGCGCCTGAGTTGCGCGAGGACCGGCGCCCACCAGGATGCTCTCATGCGCGCGCGTCCGGCGTGCAATATCCACGATGTATCCGGCGATCTCATCGCGCATGGAAACATCGGCGAGTCCTTCGCGGGCTTTGCACAGTTCACCCGGACCAAGCACCGCGCCAACCTCGCCGCGGACGAGCGCCGTTTCCGGGGCGTGATTGGCCAGCATGCGCTGCGCGAGCGCGAGTTCGTGCTCGCGATCTGGCGGCGCGACCGGAATCTTCAACAGGAAACGGTCCTTCTGCGCTTCAGGGAGCGGATAGGTGCCTTCGTACTCGATGGGATTCTGCGTTGCGAACACCGTAAAGTTGTCTGGGAGCGTGTGGGTTTCGCGATCGATCGTGACAGTCCGCTCCTGCATCGCCTGAAGCAGCGCGGACTGCGTTTTCGCGGGCGCACGATTGATTTCGTCCGCCAGCAGAAACGACGTGAACACCGGCCCGCGCACGAGCGTGAATTCGTTGCGCGCGAGATTGAACACGTTCGTACCGGTGATATCGGCGGGCATCAGGTCCGGCGTAAACTGGATCCGCGCGAAATCGCAACCAAGCACATGAGCCAGCGTCCGAGCCAGCAGCGTCTTCGCGACACCGGGAACGCCTTCGATCAGCGCGTGCTGGCGCGCGAGTATGACGATGAGCGCGGCGTCAATCGCCTCATCCTGCCCCAGGATTACTTTGCGCACTTCCGCGCGCGCCGCGGCGAGCGTTTGCTGTAACAGCTCCAGTCTTTCAGTCATTTCCTCTCCGTGAGAGCTTTTGAAGCCGCCCGATATGCGGCGACGGGATCATCTTTGACTTGCCGGATTTCTTCTTCCACGCGAGCCGCGCGCGTTTGCGGAGGCTTGTTCCACTCGGCGAAACACACGCCGGCGAGATCCTTTTCGGGGACGCCGCGGCGCAACAACCGGGCCATCCCTTCAATCGAGCCGCGGCCTTCAACCGCTCCACGCGCGCCGGCGCGCGGCGGGAGAAAACTCGACGCGCTGCGCCACAAGAACAACGCCGCAGCCACCGCCAGAACGGCAACCGCCCCTTCCAGGTGGTATTTGCGGATCAACTTTGTGACACTTCCTGTTTCGACCACGCCGAAATGATTCTCGTCGAAAATCATTCGGGTCGAATCCCCGGCGAGCGCTGCTATGTATTGGGCGTCCCGCGCCTCTCGCAATCCTTCGTTGCTCAGCGGGAACGTGTCGGCCACCAGAACGATGGAGCCCTTGCCGAAGGCGCGCTCGATCGCGGTCCGGCCGCGAATCGCCTGCCAGGGAGCTTCGAACTCGAAATAGAGCGACGTTTGGCGCGGGATCTTCGAGCTGTATTCCTGGTTTCGCGGCGCATAGAGCAACCTGATATTCCAGCGCTGCTCGACCTCCCGCTTTTCAGGAATGATTCGAGTGCCGCGCACGGGAAGGAACGCGATCACCAGCCGTCCGCCGTCCGCAACCAGTTTTTCATAGTCTTCGATAATCCGCTTTTGAATCGCCGACCAGGACACAGGCTCGACTCCAAGCACGAACAAGGTGTCGCGGCTCTCCAGTTTTTCGCGATTCTTATAGAGCCGATCCACTTCGATTCCTGGAAGGGCGGCGAGACTCTCGTACAATCCTTTCGCGCCGAGCGGATCGGAACGCAGCGAAGAGTACGGAGGATAAACATCGCCCGTTTCGAGCGGGGCGATGGCCGCCCGCTCCAGTCCCCAAATGAGCAGCACGAGCAACGCCGTGCCGGCGATAAGAATCCAGGCTCGCATCAGGCGCGGCGCTCCGAAATTTTCCGGATGACGTTGAGCCCCGCATTGAACGACTCCACCATCGCGCGATCCACTCCTTGGACTCCGTACCATCCGCATTCAAAAATTCCGCTGATTTTCGCGAACTGCTGGCCGATCTCCGGAGTTGCGCGAGCGCGGCGTTCCAGCTCGCGGCGATAATCCAGACCGCTTTTCCATTTCGTTATCGAAACCAGCCCGCGGCCGCTCAAATAATTCAGTCCCGCCAGATAGAGCGCCCGCAATGCCAGCCTCGTGTCGCCCCGGGCGAGCAAATCGTCGGCAAGCTGCAACCACGAACTTTCAGGTAGCCGGTCCGCGGTTACTGATTCATCGGCAAGATTTACGGCCGCGGCGATCGTGACGGGTTGCGCAGCGACAATCGGAGTTCGAGCGCGAAGGAAATAGAAAATTCCCGCCCCGATCGCCAGCGCGATCGCGGCGGCGAGCAGCGCCTCCATCGTGTGCCGCGAAACGGTGGCCTCCTGACCCGCGCCTTCTTTCGGCTGAAGACGGTCAAAGAGGTGGCGAATGACGTCGCTCAGCCAATTGAAGAATCGGTTGATGGCATCCAGCGCCGCGCGAATCCAGCTCAGGAATTTGGAATTCGATTCCGGACCTTCGGCGCGTGGAATGCGCCACGTGAATTCGCGGCTGTGAATCACCTGATCGATCGAATGGTCGAGCTGGGTGCTATCTACCTGCGCCCGCATGGCCGGACATGCGGCCGCGAGGATCACAAGCACGGCGGCCGCCCCTCGCAGTGCCGCGAGAAGATCCCGCCCCGTTGCGATCGATTCCCCGTAGTAGCAGCGCAGAACATAAACGGCATCGAGCAGCGGATCGATCACGAGCCAGGCGATCGCGGCGGCGGTCGCAATGGAGCTTAGATTCAGCATCCGGCCGCCGAGCCGCGCGAGATCGCCTTCAATGCCCAGAAAACTTCGCGCAAGCTGCGGCAGGAAAACGATCATCGCCAGTAGGTTCAGGAACAGTAAGAGTCCGCCCAGGCCGGCGATCGCAAGAACGCCCCAGTTCTGGCGCGTCCACAAAACTGCCTGCTTTCGAGCAGTGCGGATCGGATCGGGCGCGCCCAACGCGGCGAACAACCCCACGTTCCGAAAGAACGCTACAAACCACGGAAACTGCACCGCAAGAAGCAGGCTCAGCGCGAGGCCAGCCGGCTGAACCGCGGCCTGCGTCGCGATCAGCCGCAAAGGATTCACGGACCGGCGCGAACCAGGGGAAACCATCTCGTATAGATCCGCCGCGTACATCGATTGCCAAACGTTCTTCCAGACATAAAGCGCGGCGAGCCCAAAAGACCACGTCGCCAGATGCTCCCCCGCAAAGGCGCTGCGCGTCATGTCGTTCAGAAAGAACAGCAGCGCGACGATGAACGGAACAGCGCCCGTAAGATACATCACGACGGCCCGCATCGGCGCAGAGCGCAGCAGGTCCACGGCCTCCTCGAGAATTTCGATCGCGCTCATGCGGCTTTATCGAAGAAATCGGCCGGGATGCGCGCCAGCAACGCACCGAGGTAATAAAAAATCATCCAGGCGAGCAGGATGCCGCCCAGGGCGAAGACTGTCCATAGGATCCCGCCGGATCGCGATTTCGCCTCCTGTGTTTTTGCGGCCGTGGCGACGCAACTGGCGCAGACCATCCGGCCTTCGTGTTCTGTGACGCATTCACGGCAGTAGTATCGATTGCACACCGGGCATCGCGCCACCGCTTCGCGCGATGTATGATTCCAGCAGCGTTCGTGAATCAGCGCGGTCACAGGGACCTCCGCTCCAGCCACCCGGCGGCCAAGCCCATCACGCCGGCGGCGATCCGCCAGGTCGCCGCAAACAGCGCGGTCGACTGCGTGAAAGCGTTCCAGGTCTGGATCGACGGCGGGGCCGGATCACCGCGCCTGGCCGATGCCGCAACGCCATTCATCCATTCAAAGAATGTAGTTCCCAGGTGAAATCCGTCCCACCCAATGAAAGCGACCGCGGGAACGATGAGGAGGTAAATCCAGCGGCGCGGATCACGTCCTCCGCGCCGGATCAGCGCGACGACAGCAAGCAGAATCTCACCGAATAACGTAGTGAAAAGGATCCCCGCCAATTGCGCGCGCGGGAATCGTACGCTCGCCAGCACCAGCGCCGCGTCGATGAGAAAAAGTCCGAAGAGAGTTTCCGGCAGGTAGGTGGGCGCGTTAGGAACGTCCGGCGGTTTCTCGACTTTCTCCACGGGAATCTCGATCGCGGATGCGCGTTCCGGCGCGAGACTGCCTTGTACAGCTTCAATCACTGGGCGGATTCGGGCCAAAAATCTCTTCGCCGTACGAACGCGGCTCACGGGAGGAAGCAGTTCCGAACTCACCGCTGTCTGCAAACGGCAGTGGCAGCGCGGCCCAGCGGCCAAATTTGCGACCAGGCCAGCCAGAACGATGGACGTTCCGAGCGCGATCAGGATTTTGGCGAAAAACAAGGAGATGGCGAGGTACAACGCGACTGCGGCAACAAGGCCCGCGATCGCGATCATCTGGAGCACGATGTTCGCCGGTCTCTCCGTGACGACAATTCCCTGGATATCAGCAAGAGAGAATCGCTGGTAAATCTCCGTGAAACGGGTCGACCGGACCAGAAGAAGATGATCCTGAGCCAGCCACAATTGCGTGAAGCCGACCGGTGTACGCCTCTTTCCGGTGAGCCGCTGATACCTGGGAGCGCTTTTATCCATGTCGTGTCTGCGGAACCTTCAGAATCGCCCAGATAACAACGGCGACAAACGCGATCTCCCCCAGCGCGAACAGGACCGCGATTACAAAGCGGATTTTCGTTCTCGGCAGGATGCTGAGCGGAGTGCGCCAACGGCGAATCGCAATGTAGATCGCCGCAGGCGCCCCGACCACCGCCGGCCAGATCAGGAGCACCGGGAGTGTCGCCGAGGCGAGCGCGATGGTGTCATACATCACGCGATGCGTCTCCATGGTCTGGAGCTTGTTCGAACGGACGCCCGATTGGAAGCAGGACGGGCAGATATGCCGTCCGTCAAGCTGGATATCGCAGAGATTGCACAGGAATCGGCCACATTCGGCGCAGGGAAACGCGGCTCGAGCGTTGGCATGAAAAAAACAGCTCGCTTCAGATTCGGCCCCAAGCGTTTCCGGAGCCGCGCCCGCCTGCTTTCGCTCCATGGCGGGAAAAACCAGCGCGAGAACCCGGTTGCGGCACCCCGGGCACGCCACGCCTTCCTCGCGATTCCACGCTTCGGCGGGAAGGGGGTAGGAGCATTCGCCGCACGTGACCATGTAGAGGTCTATTATCGCGTGTGGATCACTCGCGTATCCACAATATAGTCGTGTAGAGCGCGCTTTTCAGCGTCGAATCCGGCCATGATGAAGCCGATGTAGAGCACCAGCGCGCTCACCATCTGCCCGAAATATCGCCCAATCGCACGGCCCAGCGAGATCGGACCCCCGTCAGACCTGATCACCTTGAGACCAAGAACCTGCTTGCCCAGGGTTGCGCCTTTCGTTGAAAGAAAATAGGCGTTATAAGCGACCGCAAGCGCCATGCTGATCAGTAGCGAAAACCCCAGCATCCCGAGTCCCGCTGAGAGAGCGCCCGCCGCGTCGGACGACAAGGTGAGAATACTGGTCATCCGCAGGGGAATTGTCAAAATCGCGTTGACGATCCCGATGATGATTCCGTCGATGATGAACGCGACAAAACGAATCCAGAATCCCGCGTAACGCCGTGCTCCGATCGCCTGCCCGCCTTCGCGGACGCGTTGGAGATAGACGGGCTTGCACGTTGCGCAGACTGCGGCGCTGCCGAGATTCACAAGTTGGGAAGCAGGAAACGGACGGCCGCATTCGGAACAGAATCCGTGGTCGGCGGCAGCCGCGGGAACGGGTGGGAGAGGCGCTGGCGCGGGGGGGCGGGCTCCTCGAACCGCACTGTGAGGCTGCCAGTTCGGCATGCCCTCACTCCAGACGAGCGTATCGTCGCGCACGACTCCTGCTTTGACAAGATCGTCGAGAGCCGATTCCTCAACCGGACCGACCTGCCGGCCGGCATCGGCGTAGTACCAAGTCATACACTGATCCTCCTCCTCCGGTGTCAAAAGCTAGAGGATCAGTGTACCAATCGAAAGGAGTAGTTTTTCTAAGGTCCTTCTTACGGGGCCGCGGTCAGGTGAGCCCGCCGATTCTTCTGCCAGCACTCCTCGGTCTTGTCGGTGCAGACCGGACGATCCTTCCCGTAGCTGATGATCTGCAACTGGTTATTCGGGATTCCCATCGACGCCAGGAATTCCGAAGCGGCTTTCGCGCGGCGATCGCCGAGCGCCATGTTGTATTCTTCCGAGCCGCGCTCATCGGCGTGACCTTCAATCAGCAGCTTTTGGCTGGGATAGTTCGCCAGAATATCGCGGATCACGCCGACATCGGCGCCCAGGCGCGTCCGCGCGTCCTCGCGGATGGTCGCCTTGTCGTAATCGAACAACGCATCTTCCAGCCGGGCCAGCTTCGCGTTCAAGGCTTCGCGTTCTTCGGGCGTCATCTGCCGCGGGGCGGAGGGCGTCTGGCGAGCCTGAGTCGGCGGAGGAGGCGGGGTTTCGCGGCGCGCCGGGGCCGGCGTTGGGGCCGGAGTTGACGCAACGGGAGTCGGATCAGGCTTCGGCGCCTGTGCAACGGTTTTCTTGGCGCAGGCAGCCGTGCACATAAGTGCCGCGGCTGCGATGTAAAGCAGGGTATTTTGTTTCATTCCTAAAGTCCTCTCAGGTCGATGAAGAACGTGAGTACGATCTGCTTCATATTAAGCCCGATCGTGACGCGTTTCAACATCCCCTTGAGGCGGTATTTCGCGTTTCAGAACGTCCGGTAAACTGGGTGTGGAAAAGCCCGGATGAACAATGGTGTTTCGTCTCTTGCCGGCGGACGGCGGCTGCTCTATGCCGGGTTCGGCGGCCTCCTGGCCCTGATGCTCGCCGCCGGGATCGATGCGCTCCTGGTGTTACATAGCGTCCGCACCAGCGATGCTCAGATTCGCGACGTCTATTTCCGCCGTAGCCGGGCGCTCGACGAAGTCCGCGCAGGAATCTATCAGTCCGCCATCGTCATGCGCGATTACCTGCTGGCATCGGACCGCGGAGTCGCCCAGGCTCAGGTTGAAAACTGGACTACCATCAGGGCGAAAACCGACAGGGCCTTGGGCGAAATGTCGGCGTCACTAGATCCCGCCGAATCGGCCCCGTTCCGGAGTTTGCAGTCGGAAGTGCAGGTTTACTGGAAACTGCTCGACTTTATCGTCGAAATGCAAGGCAAAGACAAGCGCAGCCGCGGAGCCACGTATTTCTCGAATGAACTGGTCCGGCGGCGGAATGCAATGCTTGACCTCGTCGACCGGATCGATCGGATCAGCATGCGCGAACTCAGTTCCGGAGACGCGAAATTGAACGCGACGTTCAATGGATTGCGATTTCGCCTGATCGGCATGCTGGCGGCAACGGTGGGCGTCGGGATCTTGCTCGCGGCATCGACGATCCGCCGGACATTGCGTCTTGAACATGAACTTCAAGAACGCTACGAGGAAGGAAAGCGAACCCAACAGGAATTGAAGGAGCTTTCGGCACGGCTCGTCTCGGCCCAGGAAGAGGAGCGGCGGGCCATTTCCCGCGAGCTCCATGACGAGGTCGGCCAGTCGCTCTCGGCGCTTTTGATGGAGGCTGGAAACGCGGCAGCCCGGGTTCCGCAGGATTCCGCCGAGGTCCGGAGGCACGTCGAATCGATCAAGAAGCTCGCCGAGGCGAGCGTCAATGTGATTCGCAACATGACCCTTCTTTTGCGGCCGTCGATGCTCGATGATTTCGGTCTGGTACCCGCGCTCGAATGGCAGGCTCGTGAGGTTTCGAAGCGGACCGGAATGCGCGTTCAGGTCGCGGCGGAAGAGACCTCGACAGAACTTCCCGATGCGCTTCGAACCTGTATCTACCGGGTTGTGCAGGAAGCGCTCCACAACTGCGCGCGCCACGCGCACGCGCGCAGCGTTAAAGTTGTCGTGAAGCAGGAACCGCGCAGGATTGTTTTGACCGTGGAAGACGATGGCTCGGGTTTCGATGCCCGGCGCGTACGCGGACTCGGATTGGTCGGCATGGAGGAACGGGTCAATCACCTCGGGGGCGCATTCGAGATTCTTTCGTACCCGGGCGCGGGCACAAGATTGGAAGTCGAGCTGCCGCTCGCAGGTTAGATGCCGATTCGAATTCTCCTAGCCGACGATCACACCGTCATGCGCAACGGCCTCCGGTTGCTGCTCGAACGCCAGCCCAATTTGCAGGTCGTCGGCGAAGCTGCCGACGGCCGCGAAGCCGTGGAAATGGCGGTTTCCGGCCGGCCGGACGTGGTTGTGATGGATATCGCGATGCCCCACCTGAATGGCGTCGAGGCTGCGCGGCAGATCACGGCGCGGAATCCCGCGACCGCAATCGCGATTCTCAGCATGCATAGCGACGAAAGTTATGTGATCCGCTCCCTGAAGGCCGGCGCGCGTGCTTACCTGTTAAAAGATTCCGCCGAAGCTGATCTGATCGCCGCGATTCACGCGATTATCGGAGGTAAATCGTTCTTCAGTCCGGCGGTGAGCCGCATTCTGAAGGAAGACTACATGCATCAACTCGCGGAGATGGGCGCAGAGGATTCGTACGAGCTGTTAACGAACCGCGAACGCGAGGTGCTACAGCTTGTCGCCGAGGGGAAGAGCAACAAAGAGGTCGCAAATCTGCTCAATCTGAGCCTATATACGGTGGAAACGCATCGGACGCACATCCTGCAAAAACTGAATCTCCACAGCGTGCCGGAGTTGATTCTCTATGCGGTGCGCAAGGGAATTATCAGCTAGACGGGAAGCGGATCGAAAAGATCCGGCTTGCCGGAACCGTCCTCGGGCACGATGACATCAGAATGTCACCGGGCACCCCTGCTCGGCCTGTCCTGCTTCTTCGACACAGCGAAGAGCGCGACGGTTCCCGCGTCGGGCGGGCTCATCTGCACCTCAGTTCCGGCCGGAAGATGGATGGATTTCTTGTAGTAATACGTCCGCTGATAATCGGGATTATATTGGTAGATCCACAGCAGCGGCTCGATTGTGCCATCCGGACGCGTGGCAATAACCTGAACACTGGCGCCCTTTTTAAGATCTTTGGCTCTTATGGCAACGATCTGCGCGGGCGCTTCGAGCTTCGTGCCTTGGCCGGCCGTCAGCTCGGAAGAGTTCTTAGGAACCGCGGCGTCCAGCCATTTCTCCGGCTTTGGAACCTCAGGAACGTACTTCGGATTGCCCTCCGGCGCGCCGCCTTCCACCCAGTCCGAAATCGTTTCGAGCTCTTCTTCCGTCAAGCCGCGATCGTCTTTGAACTCGCCGAATCCTTTCACCGCTTCCCACGGCGGCATGCGGCGTTCGAGGGCTTCTTCCTTGATCGCCTTCGCCCAGGGACGAGCTTCTTCGTACGTCATCAGCGAAAACGCCGAACCACCCTCCCGATGGCACATCGCGCAACGTTTATAAACGAGCCGCGACATCTCCTTAGACCAGGTGATCTTCGTTGTGATGACGTCGTGTGCGCCGGCGACGCCAGCGCACGCGGCGATCAGAAGTGCAACTCGAACCATTACTCGCTCTGGCGAGAGTAGAGATTTCTGTTGGTGATCTTCGGGTCTACTGCAACGTCAAAGAATCCGATCAGCATTTCTTCCCAACTCTGCTCGCCCCATTTTACTTCCTTTTTCGGATCGGGATTCGCGGGATTGTTGGGCGAATTATCCCACCACGCGGTTGCTTTCACCTTCATGCCGGGCGTGAGTTTGAGCGGCGTTTCGAGTTTATAAGAAAGCTGCCAGTTCAGGCTCCACTGGTCGAGCTTCAGCAGCGTTTCGGTCTTGCCATCGGGATAAATCAGGTCGTACTGGAAAGCCTTGCCCCGCAAGTGCAGGTGCGGGAACAGGCTCATCATTGTCATGTTGTTCATGATCGGCGTGACGGCTTCCGCCTTATAGTTCGGGTCGCCCGGAGGAATCGCAAACCGATTGTTCAGCGCTGCCGCAGTGATGATGCGCTGCTTGGGAGGCTCGGTCGCGAAGACCAATCCGATGCGCGTCTTATCCTTGCCGGCTTTGCCGTTGGCCGTATAGTGCATCTGGAAGATCAGATCGCTGCCCGCCTTGATCTGCTTCGCCTGGCCCTCCTGATAAACGTCAGGAACCATGCCGGGCGTGTAGATTGCAAGAACGTCGCTCATCCCGCCCCCCTGCGTGTTCAGGAAGCGCTGCTGCTCGTTGCTGACCGCCGGAACGAACGGAATACCAGGCTTCGCTTCCGACATCCACTTATTGCCGGGTTCCCGGATGAAGATCACCGCGTGATGCACGACGCCGCGATTCGAGGGGCGAATCTCGATCGCCTTGACCCATTTGTCTTCGGTGAAGCCGGTTGGCACCACGATGTATTGATACTCGACTTCACCCGACGCCGGCATTTCGAAGGCCGTCGGCATCTCAACAATCGCATCCGGCTTCTGTATGTTCCAGCCTTCCACCCACTTCCGCGGAGCGGGAGCATCCGCCTTGTTGCCTTCGGGAGCGCCGGCGTCCACCCACGCCGAAATCGTCTCGATCTGCTCTTTGGTTAAAGACCGGTTGTTTGAGAATTTTCCGTAGTGCGGATCGGCGGGCCATGGCGGCATCTGATTCTTCAACACCGCCGTCTTGATCGACTTCGCCCACGGCCTGACCTGTTCGTACGTCAACAGCGGCATTGGACCAATCTCGCCTGGACGATGACACTCCTGGCACGAGTTCTGGAGAAGAGGCTCGACGTCCTTGTGAAAGGTCGGAGCCGCAAAAGCACTTAAAGACACCACGAGTAAAATCGAGAATCGCATATAAGATTTGACGGTATTCAATGCCGCAGGGTGCGGCGGTTTTCAAGGGAGGTGAGGAGTGGCGGAACCTCCGCCACTCCCAAAAAACGAACGTTTAGTGCTGCTCGGCGGCCGCCGCGGCTCCGGTCGGCTGCTGCTTCTTCGGACGCATCAGATCCATCGGATTCTTGTTCAATGGAACCGAAACGTCAAAGAAGCCGAACATCATCTCATCCCAGCTCTGCTCGCCGTAATGAACTTCCTTGGTCGGGTCAGGGTTTGCGGGATTGTTCGGCGAATTGTCGTAGTGGGCCGTGCATTCGATGGTCGTACCAGCCGGCAGCTTCAGCGGCTCGGCGAGATAGTACGAGAGCTGCCAGGAGAAGCTGTAGTGCGGCACGCTGAGCAACGTTTCCTTGCGGCCATCGGGATAAACGACGCGGAACTCGAAATCCTTGCCCCGCAGGTGCATATGGGGCAGCATCATTTCGAGCGTGGCGTCATCCTGGAGCGTGATCTTCGAATCTACGCGGTAGTTCGGGTCCCCGGGAGGAATCGCAAAGCGCGGATTGGTCGCCGCCAGCGTGAACACGCGCTCTTTCGGCTCGCCCTTGGCGAAGATGATTCCAACGCGGCTCTTGTCGGATCCGGTCTTGCCATCCGCCGTGTAGTGCAACTGGAAGATGATGTCGGCGCCTTTGGGAATGAGTTTCACCTGCCCCGGCTTGAACTCATCCGGTACAGTTCCCGGGGCGTAACCGGCCAGCATGTCGCCGCCACCGATTCCGCCGCCATCGCCCTGCTGCTGGCGATTGCCGGCATTGCCTTCGGCTTTGGGGCGCTCCGGAACGAAAGGAACACCGATGGGCGCGTCCTTCATCCAGGGAGAGTGCGGATCCCGGATGAAGGCGATGATGTGATGTGTGTGCTTCCGATCGCTTGGAACCGCCTCGGCCATCTGCACATACTTGTCTTCGGTGAAGTTGGTTGGCAGGCGGACGTATTGATAATCGATGGTGCCCGACGCCGGAATGTTGAAGGCGGTTGGAACTTCGAAAACCATGTCCGGCTTCCCGATCTGCCAGCCTTCGGCGAACTCGACAGGCTTGGGCGCATCCTTGGCATTGCCGGCCTTGGCGCCACCATCTACCCACGCGACCAGCGTTTTGATGTCCGCTTCGGACATCGTGCGGTCGTTGGCGAACTTGCCGTAGTGCGGATCCGCGAACCATGGCGGCATCTTCTTGCTGAGTACCGCGGCTTTGATCGCCTTGGCGTACGGACGCGTGCTGTCGTACGACATGAAAGACATGGGGCCAGCCTCACCCGGGCGGTGGCAGCTCTGGCAATTCTTTTGAAGGACAGGGAGAGCGTCTTTATAAAACGTCGTCTCCGTTGAAGGGGCGGCAGCGACAAGGGCGCCACACAGCAACCCAAGGGATAGAACGCGCATCGATAACCTCCAGCTTCTCCACTATACGATGAATGCCCCGCAATTCGTTCCACCTGTTTTTTGTGTGAGAAACGGCATCAAAATGAGCGTTTCGGCGCAACATAACGGATGTCATGCACTTAACAGCGTTAAGAAGCAAAATCCCCGTTTGTAAATTATTGTAAGAATCTTCAGGCCGACGCTTTTTCAGCCCAAAGCGCTCCATTGCAGCGGCGACAGCCTGTGCTGCTACGATAATTCCCATGCGGTGGGCTCTCCTTTTGTTATCGACGATAGTGGTGCGCGGGGAAACGTTGGATGGGAAAATCCATGCAGCGATCGCATCGTTTCCAGGCAAAGTCTGTGTCTTTGCCAAAAATCTCGATTCCGGTGCGGCCTACGCGCTGCGCGCCGACGAGCGCGTTCGCACCGCCAGCACAATCAAGGTCGCAATTCTGGCCGCGGCTTTCGCCGCCGTCCAGGAAGGAAAGGTAAAGTGGACGGATCTTGCAACGCTCCACGATGCCGATAAAGTCTCCGGGTCGGGCGTCATCGGGTCCGAATTTTCCGACGGAGACAAGCTGCCGCTTTCCGATCTCGCGCACCTGATGATCGTGCTGAGCGATAACACCGCAACGAACTTGATTCTCGATCGCATCACCGCCGATTACGTGAATGATCAAATGGACAAGCTCGGATTCAGGCAGACACGATCGATGCGCAAAGTCCGCGGCGATGGCCCGGATCTCAAATCCCCCAGCGGATATAGCAAGGCCGGGAGGGAGCCGGGAAACGAAAAGTATGGAATCGGATCGACGACGCCGCGCGAGATGGTGGGGCTGCTCGAAAAAATCGAGCGCGGAAATGTGGTGAGTCCGGAGGCCTCGAAAGAGATGATCAAGATTCTCATGCGCCAGCAGGATCACAACGGGATCGCGCGCAGGATGGGTGACACGCCGGTGGCGAACAAAGCCGGCGCGCTTGACCGTTTCCGGGCGGATGTCGGAATCGTTTACTCGAAGCGCGGCAGGATCGCGATGGCGATCTATTGCGACGACATCCCGCAGCCCGATTGGTCAAGCGACAATCAAGGACTGCTTCTGATCGCGAAAATCGCGGAGGAGTTGGTTGGCGGCCTGGGAGCGGATCGCGAAAGCCGGTGAAGAGGAGCACCATTCTCACTTGAAAATGCTCTTCGGGATCATCGCATGGACTCCCTTGGTCCCATCGACGAGCTGCGTAATCTCAAAATCGACCGCGACGCTCGAAAGCGCATAGGCATCGGCGCGCGTCATCTTCTTTTCGTTCACCAGAAAGTCGAGCGTCTCAATACCCGCAATCCGCGCCGCCTGCGTCAGATCCGGATCAAGCCCCATGGTGATCCAATGCGTCGGTGTCTCCGCGCGGGGCCATTTCAGATGCATGTCCTTGCGGACCACGAATTGAAAAACGCCGGTGAGCGAAGTTTCCATCGCAGTGATGTCGATCTCGCCGTCGCCCATTCCCGCGTGGCCGTCCCCGACTTCGAACAGCGCACCTTTCGCGTGAATCGGAATATAGAGCGTCGTACCCGCAACCAGATTTTTGTTATCGAGGTTCCCGGCGTGAATCCCCGGCGGCGCGCTATTGATCTTTCCGGCAGCCGGAGGCGGCGCGACACCCATGCTGCCGAAGAACGGATGCAGGGGAAGATCGATCCCCGGCGCGAAGTGGCCGACCATCTTTTCCTTGTCGAGCGGGATGATCTTCGTCTGCCGCTCCGGAAACAGATCGATCAGGAATCCCGCGGTGCTGTTGAACGCGTAAGACGCGCCTAGGCGGATCTCCTTAATTCGAACTTCAAGGGTATCGCCGGGCTCGGCTCCTTCGATATAGATCGGGCCCGTGAGCGGATGGCCGCCCGGTCCGCGAGCCTCCCGCGGCACCTCTTTGTAATTGCGGAGAATCTCGGGCTCGATCTGATCTTCACGCAGTCCGGCGCGTGTGAGGGTCTGCGGATTCCCCACCGAAACACACTGGACCTCTACCGTATCTCCGGATTTTACGGTCAGCGCCGGCTTTGCGCCGGCCCAATAGTAGCCCCACGCGATGTTTTCAGGGGTTGCCTTCAGTTTGTGGTCCGCCGCCGGAAGTGTGGATGCCGCGGCCAGGGCCAAGAGCACGGTACGAATCATTCCGCTAGCGTGACACAAATTGACATCCGATTGTGCGTATACCGATTCAGGAGTAGAGTGTACAGATACGGAGGAATGAAGTTATGGCTTTTTGCCCAAATTGCGGCTCGCAGGTGGAGGGAAGATTTTGCGCCAAGTGCGGAGCAGCCGTAGCCGCGGAAGCTGGCGCCGCGACTGCGGTTCCGCCTCCTGCGGCGCAGGCGAGTGGTCTCGCGGAAAATATGGCGTCCGCCCTCTGCTACGCGCTCGGATTGCTGACAGGCGTGCTGTTCCTGGTGCTCGCTCCCTACAACGCCAACCGGACGATTCGGTTCCACGCGTTTCAGTCGATCTTCTGGAATGTGGCGATCATCGTGGTCGACATCGTCCTGGCGATCGTGTTCGGCGTACTGATCCACGTCCCTGTGATTGGACCGCTGGTCGCACTGGCCGTATGGCCCGTCTTTGCTCTCGCCTGCTTCGCGTCGTGGCTCTTCCTGATGTACAAGGCATACAACAACGAGAAGTTCATGTTGCCGGTCATTGGACCGATCGCGGAAAAACAGGCGAATTCTTAATCGGCGGGCGCAGCCGCGTAATGCCGCGACCCTTCGCGGTTGCGGCCGAAGTAAAATGGGATTCCCGCGTCCGCGGAGGATTCCTTGCTTATTTGCGTTTTGTGCAGCTTCGCCGCGCTCGCATTCGCGGCGGATTACACGACTTATATCGGCGGCGCCAACGTCTATCACGCCGCCGCTATCGCCACCGCGCCGAATGGAGACACTTACATCACGGGCAGCCGCGACATCGCGCCTCCGCTGACCGACGTGTTTGTTTCGAAAGTCGATTCCTCCGGCAATATCACTTTGGTCACGACAATCAGCGGTAAGGCCGTGGACGAGGCTCACGCAATCGCGCTTGATTCGATTGGAAACATCTATATCGCGGGATCAACCACCTCCCCCAATTTCCCGACCCTGCGTCCGCTGCAAAGTACCGCCGCGAGCGGAACCACGGGATTCATTGTCAAGCTGAGTCCGTCGGGCGGAGTGATTTATGCGACCTACTTCGGCGGCACAATGGGCGTCAGTTCGGTGAACGGGATCGCGGTCGATTCCGCCAACAATATTTATGTGACCGGCAACACGACGTCTACAGATTTCCCACACACGGCGGGGCTCCCCGCAAGCCAGGTCTCGAACGCATCCACTTCGACAATTGCGGGCGCATTTTTCGCGAAGATCTCGTCGGCTGGAGACAGGATTCTCTATTCTGGCGTGCTCGCGTCGAATCAACACGCCTGCGGCGCGGGAAGCACCTGCTTCCTCAGCGCGATCTTCACCACTGGTGTTGCCATCGCGGTCGATGGCACAGGGAGCGCTTACGTCGCGGGCAATACTTTCGGTACCGGACTCCCGACAACGGGCGCTGCATTGCGCGCCAGCGGAATCGGCGCATTCGTAGCAAAGGTGAATGCGCTCGGAACAGCGATGACCTATGTCACGTTGCTCGGTTCAGCCAATAATCTGCCCGGCGGAGCATTCTCAAACTCCGCTCCAGGAAATCTGGTTGCCGCAATCGCCGCGGACGATTCGGGCAATGCATACATCTCGGGATCGACTACCGATTCCAACTTCCCCGTCACCGCGGGGGCGTTTCAAGGAAGGCTGGCAGGCATCGCTCCGGGCGGCGGGTTTCCGCCTCCATCCTCCGATGCATTCGTCGCGAAGCTGAATCCGGCCGGGAGCGCCATGGTGTGGGCGACATTCCTTGGCGGCTCCTCGGCGGATGCGGCGCGGACCATAGCGGTCGATTCCAGAACAAACGTTTGGGTCTCGGGAACCACGAGTTCCAACGATTTTCCCGCCGCTTCAGGATTTCCAAACGGCGGCGATTTCCTGGTCGAGGTCGCCTCGAACGGAGCCTTACTGCCGTTCGCGACCCGCCTTCCGGCGCAAACCGCGGCGGCCGGACTCGACGTCGATTCGGGCGGCGTCGTTCACATGGCCGGATCCAGCGGCTTGGTCTCGGCGCTTACGCCCGGGGAAACGATCGCGCCCCGAATCTTCGGCATCGCGAATGCGGGAGGAGGAGTGCTCGCCGGGCGAGTCGTTCCAGGCGAAGTGATCGCCATCTACGGCCAGACGATCGGACCTGCCAATGCAACTCCCGCTGGCGTGAGCCCCTCGGGGTCGCTTCCGACATCTCTTGCAGGCGTCAAGGCCACAATCAACGGCGTCGCCCTGCCACTCCTGTATGTCTCGAGTTCGCAGATCAACGCCGTTGCGCCCGTGGGATTGACGAGTCCAGGAACGACGACCCTCCAACTCACGAATGGCCCAGTCTCCGGACTCAATCTCCCGCTGGTGATCGACGCGACGGCTCCGCAGGTGTTTAAGAATGTCGATTCGAGCGCTGCATCGATCAATCAGGACGGCACGGTCAACTCTCTGACTGCGCCCGCAAAGCCAGGAGACTACGTCACAATCTGGGCGACGGGCGTCAGCGGAGTCCCCGGACCAGACGGCCAAGTTGCGGCCGCAGCTCAACAATTCTGTTCGTGCCGCATCTTTTCAACAACCGGAACCGAAGCGCTCGTCACCTACGCCGGCACGGCGCCGGCCCTGGTCAACGGCGTGGTGCAAATCAATTTTCAGGTCCCATCCGGCGCGAGAGGGCCGGCCACTTTCTACCTTGCCAACGGTGGTCCAAACAGCGATCCCTTTCTGATTTACGTCACTCCATAATGGAGGTGTGGGTCAAGGTGTAGGCAAGGTCCTGATTTACGCGGGTCTGGCACTGCTGATTTTAGGTGCGATCATCACGTGGCTCCCGATTCGATTGGGAAGGCTTCCAGGAGATGTTGTCGTACGCGGAAAAAATACGACGTTCTATTTCCCCATCGTCACCTGTCTTATCCTGAGCGCCGTGCTTACGCTGTTGAGTTGGCTGCTTTCGCGGCGATAATCAGTGCAGAAGGCCAAGACGGTCGAGCGGCCAGTACACGAAGACCGCCTTGCCGTAGATATAGTTCCTCGGCACCATTCCCCAGTTACGGCTGTCATTGGAGGAGACGCGATGGTCGCCGAGCACGAAATACTGATCGGAGGGAACCGTCCGACGTGGCATCGAGACGTGATCTCGATATTCCTCGGGAACATAGGTCTCCCGAAGCATCTTGTTATTCACATAAACCGTGCCTTCGCGTACCTCGACGGCGTCGCCCGGGATCCCGATCACGCGCTTGATGTACGATTTCGAAGGGTCCCCGGGGAACCAGAACACCACGGTGTCGCCGCGGCTTATGTCGGCCAGGCCGAAACGGTAGATGAACTTGTTGATGAAGATCCGCTCCTGATCCACCAGCGATGGCATCATGCTCGTCCCTTCCACCTTCACCGGTTGATAGAGGAAGAGAATGACGACGATCGCAATCAGCACGCTCAGCGTCAGGTCCCGAAGCCAGGAGATGGTCGCCGACGCGGCAGACTTGGGACCAGTTGTGCCCCTGATTTCGCTATCCGGCGTCTGGGGGACTGGGGTCGTTACTTCATCCATGGGTCCTATCGCCGATTATAGACGTTCCGCTCACGATCGGGTTGACCGGTTTTTGTTGAATTCGAAGACCCGGATTCGCGGCACAATGGCCGGCAAAATCGCTACGCAGAGCACGGTCGCAAGGAGCGCCGATATACCTGGAAAGGATACATCTGCTACGCTGGCTCGCGTGGACGAACCGCTTCCCATATTCCGATATCATCCTGATCCGATTGCCACGGGATCGGTCCGCGCCGACGATCGTCCCTGTCTCGGCTGTAGCCGTGCGCGCGGATACATCTATTTCGGCGCGGTTTTCACGGAGAAAAACTTCATCCTCCACGAGCACCTGTGCCCCTGGTGCATCGCGGACGGTACTGCGGCAAGGCTTTTCGGCGCGACTTTCAACGATACCGCCGCCGCCAATGGGGTCTCCGGCGCAACACGTCAAGAGATCGAACAGCGCACTCCGGGATTCATTGCCTGGCAGCAGGAGCAGTGGCTCGCCTGCTGCGGCGACGGCGCGGCCTTTCTCGGCGTCGCCGGATCAGACGAACTTGAACGCGACTTCCCCCAGGCGATTCCCGCAGTGAAAAAAGTTTTGCGCGAGGATTTCGGCCTTTCGAAAGAAGACGCCCGGGAATTCTTCGACGGCCTCAGCAAAGACGGAGAACCTTCTGCGTATGTCTTTCAATGCCTGCACTGCAAGAGTTATCTCGCTTACGTCGACCAGGCCTAATCCCCGGCCCGGAACGTGAACCGGTCCCGCGCGGTCGCGGCCCGAATTCACTAGAACAACTGCCGCGCGTTTTCGAGATAAATATTCCCGGTTGCCGTCTTCATCCGGACCATCCGGCGCGACCGCCCAAAGTGTCCATAAGCGGACAAGCCGTGATTATGATCGCTCCGGAGCTGTAACGGGAAATCCGAACTGACCTGCCCCATGGCCGTCTCGGCCCGGACATCCGCGCCGACGCTCGGATTCATTTCCACGGACACGTTCCCCAAGACGCTGTGGGCCTCCACATCCTGCTCCGCAAGATGCGCCGAAACCTCGCCATCGATCGTCCTGCCGATAAACCGCAGCCGCTTCGGAAGGCGCACCACGAAATCCACGCGGAGATCGTTCAACAAAACGTCTCCGCCGCCACCGTTCTCCCAGCGGATGTGCGCCTCCGAATCAGAAGTCGCGGCCAGCCGGAACCCTCCGCCATGGCTCGGACGGCATTCGAACGGGTGATCAGTCCGCGCATTCGGGTAGACCGCACAGATCGTTACGCCGCCTTTGTGTTCAACAACTTCGATTGCCACTTGCGCCGGATCGTCGCTGCCTTCTTTAAGAGCGATGACTTCAATCTCGTCACCTGAGGCGGTTTCCGCCCGGACATTGCCGTGAACGTTGTTGATTTCAACAACTTGACCCATTGGCACCCAACCATGCCAACGCATTTCCTCCTGCACGACAGGCGCCCGCAAACCCTCCACGTTTGGACTGGGTCCGGCGACGCCCGCGATCGCGGCCGTTACGAAAAGAGCGACCAGCTTCATCGGCAGCACTCCTTTTTGTAAGCGTCGGTAACGCACTTTCAATGCCCTCGCATGTCTCTGATAACAACAGCGCTTCATTCCCTCTACTGTTCGCCTGTGGGACGCGTCAAATGAAAGCGGACACGTTTATTCGTGCCGCAGCGCAACCACGGGATCCACTCGAGCCGCCCTCCGTGCCGGAATCGAGCACGCCCCCAGGGCGACCGCCGTCAACAACGCGACCGTACCTGCGAACGTCACAGGGTCCAGCGCCTCCACCCCGTACAGGAAGTTCGCGAGCCCTTTACCGATGAACACCGAGCCGGCTATACCTACTGCAATGCCTCCAAGGACCATCATCATCCCTTGCCGGATCACCATTCCGAGGACATCCATGCGACGAGCTCCGAGCGCCATCCTCACTCCGATCTCTTGCGTCCTTTGGGAGACCGAGTGCGCAATCACGCCGTAGAGTCCGATCGCCGCAAGAAACAAGGCCAGGATTCCAAAAAATCCGGTCAGTTGTGTCAAAATTCGGTCCGGCGCTTTGCGTTCCTCTATCCTCGACGCAATCGTGACAATTCGGGCAACCGGCTCATTTGGATCGACTTCGCGAACAACGGCCCGGATCTGCTGAGCCACCGCTGATGGATCGCCGTCAGTCTGGACCACGGCCGTGATCGAAACTGTCGGCGCCTGCGCAAATGGTAGATAGACCTGGTTTTCAGGCGGCGATGCCGCTGTGTAGTACTTCACACTCTTCACCACGCCCACGATGCTCCGCGCTACGCCGCGGACGCGAATTCGTTTCCCTAATGGATTCTCGCCGGGGAAATATCGATTCAAGATCGTGTCGTTGATAACAATGGCGGGAGTCGAATCTGCGGAATCCTCGCGCGAAATCGTTCGGCCGGAAACCAGCCCTATGTTCAGCGACTCAAAGTAGCCCGGCGAAACAGTATTGAGACGAGCCGTGGGAACCTGTCCGGGCAGAGGCTCCGGTTTGCCTTCGAACGCGATTTGTCCGACGTTTCCGCCGTCGCTCATTGGCGTGTACTCCGCCACCGAAACCCGTTCTACGCCCCGAATCGGCGCGAGCCGTTCCGTTACCGCGTCCGCGAACTGCCGGATGCTTGCCGGAGTCTTGTAACTCGGCGGAAGTTGCATCTCGGCTACCAGCACACGATCGCCATTGAAACCCAGATCGACACTCAACATGTGGACAAAACTGTTCACCAGCAGCACTCCGCCGAACACGACCATGACTGCCAGCGCCATTTCCCCTGCCACAAGAATCTTGCGGAATTTCGCGCCCGATGAGCTCGTTGACCCTCGCGCCGAGGCGTCTTTTAAGACTCCGTTGATGTCAAATCGCGTTCCTTCAAGCGCCGGAGCGAGTCCGAAGAGGAGTCCTGTGAACAGCGCCGTCGCCAGCGTGAACATCAACACCTGAGAGTCGGCTTCGACGTGCCCATGATTGGGAAGATATGGCAGGCTGTGAGCCGGAATCGTTCGATACAGCCACGCGACGCCCCATCGAGCGAATAATATGCCGCCCGCCGCCCCCGCCGCGAACAGAATCAACGTCTCTGTCAACAACTGCCGTATTAACCGCCATCGGCTGGCGCCCATGGCGAGCCGCACCGCGATTTCTTTCCTCCGCGCGCTCGATCGTGACATGATCAGATTCGCGACGTTCGCGCACGCCATCAAAAGAACGAACCAGACAATCGCGTAAATGACCTTGAGCGCATCGTTGCCGGATTGCCGGTTGATCTCGGCGATCAGCGTCCGCACCATCACTCCGCGATTCGTGTTGCTCTGCGGATATGCCCGCTCGAGCGACGCGGCCAGCCCGCTCATCTCCGCACTCGCGCGTGCCATGTCGACTCCCGGCTTCAGTCGTCCCACCGGACGAAGAAACAGGCTGTTCCGCGCGGCCGCCTGTTGCGGCGTCAGCCGGAGCGGCGTGAAAACCTCCGCCGGACCCATCGGAATGTACTGAAAGCTGTCCGGAAGGACGCCGACCACCGTGGCCGGCAGCCCGTCGAGCGTAACGGTCTTCTCCAGGATTTTCGGATCGGATCCGAAATGGTCCCGCCATAGCGCGTGCGTAATGATCGCAATGTTGGCCGAATTCGATTGCTCCGCTTCCGTGAACTCGCGGCCCAGGGACGGCTTGATTCCCAGCGTTCGAAAGAAATTTGCCGATACCTCCAGCCCCGGCAGCTTCACCGGCTCATCCGATCCACTCAGGTTGTAGCTCGCAAACGTCGCCGCGGCAAGATCTTCGAAGACATCCGATTTCGCGCGGAAATCCATCCAATCCGCGGGCGAGACCCCGATCTGCGCTCCCGTCCGCTTGTTCGTTCCGAACAGCAGAACGATACGATCGACATCCGGGAACGGGGATGGCCGCAGAATCCAGGAATAGATGAAGCTGAAGATCGCCGTATTCGCCCCGATCCCGAGCGCAAGCGTCAGAATCGCAATGGCCGTGAACCCGGGACTCTTCGCAAGCTGGCGAAACGCGTACTTGAGGTCCATCGTGAACCAAGACGCCGCCAAGCCGCTTGAAGTTCGCAGAAAAGATCCGCGCCGTGCGAAAGCGGATAATCTAGACCACGCTAATCTGTCGAAATCCAGCCATCGACAATCTTGATGATCCGATGACCGTATGCGGCATTCGCCTCCGAATGCGTAACCTGAATGATCGTCGTCCCGGCCTCGTTCAGGCGTTTGAAAACTTCCATGATTTCTTTGGCCTGGCTCGAATGAAGATTCCCGGTGGGCTCGTCCGCGAGGATCACTTTGGGGCTGGCGATAATCGCGCGCGCGATCGCGACAAGCTGCTGCTGGCCGCCCGAGAGCTGATTCGGGAACAGATCCTTCTTTCCTACCATCTGAAACCGATCCAGCGTATCGCACACGATGCTGTCGCGCTCTTGTTTTTTCACGTTGCGATACGACAGCGGAATGTCAAGGTTCTCATAAACCGTCAGCGAGTCGAGAAGATGGTAGCTCTGAAAAACGAACCCGAAATATTTCTTGTACAGCTCGTCTCGATCTTTCTTTTTCAGCTTGTGGATCGCATGATCCAGAAAGAAATATTCTCCGGTCCATGCGCTGTCGTGCATTCCGATCAGGTGCAGCAAAGTCGATTTCCCCGCGCCCGAGGGGCCCATAATGGACACGAACTCGCCCTCTTTGATCTCTGCGTTGACGCGGCGGAGCACAAATGTTTTCGTCGGACCATGTTCGAAGTATTTTTCGATATTACGAAGCGCAATCATACGGAATGTTCAGGATAGCTTACAAGAGATCGGGAGAGAGGTTTCCGCTTTCTTCGCCGGCCTCAACCCAAACGATGGACGTGTATTCGCCCCGAATGGTTTGTCCTGCTACAATTGCGCCTGATGCGAGCACTCCTTCTGCTGTGCGCCTCGGCCCTTGTGGCGCAGATTCCGCCTGTAACCGGCAAGGTGGTTATTCAATACTCGATGCGCTATATCGACATCGTCGTCGGCAAAGGCAAACTGGCCGAGCCGGGCAAAGTTTACATCGTGAACTACACAGGCTGGTTAAAGGATGGTACGAAATTCGATTCGTCTGTCGACCGCGGCAAGCCGTTCGGTTTTCAGCAGGGAAAACGGCAGGTGATCGCGGGCTGGGATTCCGGTTTTCAGGGAATGCGCGTCGGCGGCAAGCGCCGCCTGCTGGTTCCGTATCAGCTCGCTTATGGCGAGACCGGCCGCGGCAACATTCCTCCCAAGGCCGATCTGACGTTCGATGTAGAGTTGGTCGACGTCCGCGACAACATGCCTTAACCTCACGAACCGTTGGCACCGCGCCGCGATTGCGATATGCTGAGCACGAATATCAGCGGAGGGCCATCATGAGACTCAGGCTGTTCACGATTCTGGCCGCGGCAACGCTCGCCGCGGCGCAAGCTCAGAAACCCAAGACCAGTGCAGTCCCGCGCACGCCTGACGGGCGCCCCGACCTACAGGGAATCTGGACCAACGCCACGCTTACACCCCTCGAACGGCCGGCGCAATTTGCCAGCAAGCCGACACTGTCCGATGCCGAGGCGTCCGCGTACGAGCAGAGCGATCTTAAAACCAACAACATTGACGATCCCGAAGCTCCATTACTGGCGCGCGCCGGGTCGGGATCGGGTGAAACCGCAGTCGGCGGGTACAACAATCTGTTTATCGATCGAGGCACCCAACTCGCGCGCGTCGACGGAGTGAAACGGACGTCGTTGATCATCGACCCGCCCGACGGAAGAATTCCCTCGAATCGTCCGCCGCAGCAGCGCCAGCCGCAGCCGGGAAGCGCACTTCAGCTCGGACGCTTCGACAACGTGAAAGATCGCCCGCTCGCCGAGCGGTGCCTGGTCGGATTCGGATCGACATCGGGACCCCCCATGCTTCCGGTGTTGTACAACAACACGTATCAGATCGTGCAGACGCCCGATTACGTCATGATCCTTGTGGAAATGGTGCATGACGTCCGCGTCGTGCGAATGAATCAACAGCACGCCCCGCCCTCAATCCCGCGCTGGTTCGGCGACTCCGTAGGCCATTGGGAGGGCGATGTTCTGGTGGTCGATACCGTGAATTTCAACCCGATGAACCGGTTCCGCGGAGCAACTGACAAACTTCATGTGATCGAGCGATTCCGCCGCATCGACGCGAATACGATTCTGTACCGCGCGACCATCGAAGATCCGGCCGCCTACAGGCAGCCGTGGACGCTGGAATATCCCTTCAACGCGACAGCCGGTCCAATCTACGAGTACGCCTGCCACGAAGGCAACTATGCGATGCCGGACATTCTCGGAGGGGCGCGGCGGCTCGAGAGCGAAGCCGCCAAGAAGTAGATCCTGCCCTGTGACAGGGTAGCGCATCAAAAAGTCAAGCCCGTTCCCAAGAGAAGATCAGCCGCGAATTCGCGCAGGACGCGGAGCGGATCGAGGTCGCTCGTGTGAAAATAAGAACGATGGCTACACTGACCGCCGCCAAGTCTTACCGGACCCTCAGCGGCCTGCCTCTTGAACCCGTCTACGGACCCGACCAGGCACCCGAGACGATGCCCCAACCGGGCGAGTTCCCTTACACCCGCGGTATCCACCAAACCATGTATCGCGGCAAGCTTTGGACCATGCGCCAGTTTGCCGGATTCGCCACAGCCGAAGAAACGAACGCACGGTTTCACTACCTGCTCTCCCAGGGACAGATGGGCCTGTCGGTGGCGTTCGACCTGCCGACGCTCATGGGATTTGATTCGGATCATCCCACGTCGCTCGGTGAGGTCGGCAAATGCGGAGTCGCGATTTCGTCGCTCGCCGATATGGAAACACTGTTCAAGGGGATTCCGCTCGGCGACGTTACGGTATCGATGACCATCAACTCCCCTGCATCGATCATCTGGGCGATGTACCTGGCGGTTGCGGAAAAGCAGGGGGTCGATCTCAAGAAAGTCAGCGGCACGTTGCAGAACGACATTCTGAAGGAATACATCGCGCAGAAGGAATACATTTATCCGCCGCGTCCTTCGATGAGGCTGGTGACCGATTCGATCGAGTTCGCGGCAAAGCACGTGCCTCGGTTCAATCCGATTTCGATTTCGGGCTATCACATTCGCGAAGCGGGATCGACGGCGGTTCAGGAGCTCGCCTTCACGCTGCGCGACGGGATCGAGTATGTCGATTGGGCGCTGGAGCGCGGATTGCCGATTGATGCATTCGCTCCGCGGCTGAGCTTCTTTTTCAACGCGCATAGCGATTTCTTTGAAGAGATCGCTAAATATCGCGCGGCCCGCAAGATTTGGGCGGAGGCGATGGTGAATCGGTATGGAGCCAAGGACGAGCGGTCGTTGAAGCTTCGCTTCCATGCGCAGACTGCGGGATGCTCGCTCACCTGGCAGCAGCCGCAGAACAACATCGTGCGGACGGCGATTCAGGCGATGGCAGCCGTGCTCGGTGGATGCCAGTCGTTGCACACAAATTCGTTGGATGAAGCCTACGCGCTGCCTTCCGAGCATGCCGTGACGATCGCGTTGCGTACGCAGCAGGTGATCGCCTACGAAAGTGGCGTGGCAAACGTGCCGGATCCGCTCGGCGGCAGCTACTTCCTCGAAAAATTGACCTCTGATGTCGAGAAGGGCGCACTCGACTACATCGAGACCATCGACAACATGGGCGGCATGATCAACGCGATCGAGCGTGGGTATCCGCAGACCGAAATTGCGAATGCCAGCTTCGAGTTCCAGCAACAGGTGGAACGCGGGGACGCGGTGATCGTCGGCGTCAACAAGTTCACCGAACAGGACGAGAAGCCCATCGATCTGCTACAGATCGACGAGACGGCCGAACGCAAACAGGTGGAGAGGCTGCGCGAAATGAAGAAGCAGCGCAATCAAGCCGAGGTCGACCGAACCCTGGCTGCTCTGAAGCGGGCGGCTGAAGGCAGCGGCAATACGATGCCGTATATTCTGGACGCCGTTCGTGCTTATGCGACCGTTGGCGAGATGTGCTCCGCGTTCAAAGACGTTTTCGGCGCCTACACCGAGACCAGCGTTCTGTAAGAGATCGGCCTGTAAGATATCGGCGCCACCTGAAATCCACTCCGAGCGCGTCCTTGCGAGTTAGCCGCCCCGCGGCGGCTCCAAAAACGAACCCAATTTCGGGAGCGGTCCTCGCCTTGCTTCTCCTCGAACACATCGTCTGCCTGATCGGCATTCGCAACTGGGTCAATCTCGGATTTCGTGCCGGTTGAATCACTTCGCATTCCGGTGAACCTCTCACGCCGGTTCCGGGACCTATCGTGATTCAGAATGATGGAAAACGAAGAGCCGTTGGTCTGGATGGAGAAAACAAAATTACCAAACGAACCCAAGCGCAAGTCGTGCGAGTCGGCAGTGAGCAGCGCTCCCCGATATCGTCGGTCGCCGGAGTGAAGATCGCTCCTTCGTTTCTGAAATCGACGTGCAATAAAAAAAACCGTTGCGCCGGGACCCTCGATCTAAGCCGCGGAACGATTATGCCCAATCCACAACCTCGCTCTGGGACGGCTACCGCGCAGCCCCATCCAGCAATCTTGCAGGGTCAGATGGCCTCGCCTGAGGAAGCGCAGGAGATCGCGCGCGACGCCTATATTTACGCCTATCCGCTTGTCCTGATGGAATTGACGCGGCGGCAGATGACAAACTATGCGACGCAGCCCGGCAACATTCCCGGCGTTGGGCCGTTAAATCGCTTCATACACGTCCGCGAATTTCCTGACCCCGCGATGAAGATTGTGATTCGGCCGAATGCCGACACGCTGTATTCGTCGGCCTGGCTTGATTTGGATGCCGAGCCGATTGTGCTCTCGGTCCCGGCAGTGGACCGTTACTTTCTGCTCCCCATACTGAGCATGTGGACGGATGTGTTCGCCGTGCCGGGAACGCGCACGACGGGCCCGAATTGTGCGCGGCTCTTCTTGATTTGCGGGCCAAACTGGAAAGGAACGGTGCCGCAGGGGATGGAGGCAATCAAGAGTCCGACTCGCTATGTGTGGATTATCGGGCGCACGCAGGCGAATGGAAAATCGGATTACGACAACGTCCATCGCATTCAGGATCAATACAACCTTACGCCGCTTGGCGCATGGGGCAACAAAAATTACGTACCACCGGAAGGAAAGGTAGATCCGAAGGTGGACATGACCACGCCCCCGCCCGCGCAAGTGGACAAAATGGACGCAGCTACATTCGTCGAACTGTTTACCAGGACCTTGAAAGACAATCCGCCGCGGTCAGATGACTATCCGATGATCCACCGGCTGGAGCGCATCGGGATGTTTCCGGACGAAGACTTTCAATTGAAGGCCGCCCCGCCCGCGATGAGAGCCGCGATCGAACGCGGGTTTCAGGATGGAGCCAAAACGATCGCGCTGGAAGGCCGTAGGGCCCTCGGGGGAGGCGGATCGAGCGAATGGTCGTACCGAATCGCGGGTGGAGACTATGGAGTGGATTATTTGTTTCGCGCCATCATCGCGAGATTCGGGCTGGGAGCCAACTTGCCCCAGGATGCTGTTTATCCCGCGGCAATGCGCGATAGCGAAGGCCGCGTTTTCGACGGAAACGAGCGGTATGTGATGCGCTTCGAGAAGGGCAAATTGCCCCCCGTGAATGCGTTCTGGTCGCTCACGGCGTACGATCCCGACGGGTACTTTATTCCGAACTCTCTACAGCGTCAGGCGTTGGGGGATCGCGACAACCTGAAAAAAAATCCGGATGGGTCCGTGGATATTTATTTCGGGTCGGAATCCCCGGGGCGGGAGAGGGAATCGAACTGGCTGCCGACAGGGCAGGGGCCCTTCAATATCCTGCTGCGAATGTATTCTCCAAAGGCGGCGATGCTGAATGGATCCTGGACGCCGCCCCCGGTGAAGCGGATGAAGTCGAGTTAGGCGGATATCCCGCCTTCGATTCGCGAGCTGCACTCTCGCGCCGAGCGATCGAGCGCGGCTGGAGATGGCGGCGATTTAGATGTCGTAATACAGCGCGAACTCGTAAGGATGCGGACGGAGACGGACCGCGTCCGATTCGTTCTTGCGCTTGTAGGCGATGAATGTCTCAAGCAATTCTTCGCTGAAGACATCGCCCTTGAGCAGGAAGGCGTGATCGTCTTCCAGGCACTGCAACGCTTCCTCGAGCGATGCAGGCATGGACGGAACACTCTTCATTTCTTCCGGGGACAGATCGTAGATATCCTTGTCGAGCGGCTCGCCCGGGTCGATCTTGTTGATGACGCCGTCGAGTCCGGCCATCATCATCGCGGCGAATGCCATGTACGGGTTCGACGACGGATCGGGCGGGCGGAATTCCACGCGCTTCGCCTTGGGGCTCGCCGAATACATCGGGATGCGGACGGCGGCGGAGCGATTGCGGCGCGAATAAGCCAGATTGACAGGCGCCTCGTAACCGGGAACCAGGCGCTTGTAGCTGTTGGTGGTCGGCGCGATGATCGCGGAGAGCGCCCGGGCATGCTTAAGCAGGCCGCCGATATACCAGAGAGCCATTTGACTGAGTCCTGCGTACATGTCGCCCGCGAACAGCGGGCTGCCGCCCTTCCAGAGGCTCTGGTGGGTGTGCATGCCGCTGCCGTTGTCGCCGAACAGAGGTTTCGGCATGAAGGTAATGCTCTTGCCGTACTGATAGCCGACATTGCGGATCACGTACTTGTACAGCATCATATTGTCGGCGGACTTGATCATCGTGTCGAATCGCTGATCGATTTCGCACTGGCCGCCTGTAGCGACTTCGTGATGATGGCACTCGATGTCGAGGCCGCATTTGATCATCACTTCAACCATTTCGGCGCGGAGGTCCTGATAATGATCCGTCGGCGGGACAGGGAAGTAACCTTCCTTATAACGCGGACGATAGCCGAGGTTGTTGGTCTCGCGGCTGGAGTTCCAGCGCCCCTCTTCCGCGTCGATGAAATAGAAGCCCGAGTGCGCGTTCTGATCGAAACGAACGTTGTCGAAGATGAAGAATTCGGCTTCGGCGCCAAAGTAGGCGGTATCCGCAAGGCCCGAATTCTTCAGATACATTTCGGCCTTTCGGGCGATCCAGCGCGGGTCGCGATCATAGTGCTGCCGCGTGATCGGATCGATCACGTCACAGGTCATGACCAGCGTCTTCGTTTCGAAAAAAGGATCCATGAACGCCGTGGTGGCGTCCGGGATAAGGAGCATGTCGCTCTCATTGATGGCAGCCCAGCCGCGGATGCTCGACCCGTCCATGCCGAACCCTTCTTCGAAGGAGCTTTCTTCGAGCTGTGAAATCGGATACGAGACGTGGTGTTGGAGTCCAGGCAGGTCGGTGAAACGTAAGTCTACCTGCTTGGCTTCGTTCTTTTTCGCAAACTCGAGGACATCCTTCGGCGTTTTAGCGGCGTGGCTCATCCCTAGATGATAGCGGCTCAGAAACGTTTTAGGGGATAGAAAATTTGAATGGGTGGCATAGGGTTTTGGAATCGCGCACCTTGCGCTCCCTCCGGCTGCCGCCCATTGCGGAAACAGCGTGAAAGTTTGCAAGAATCAGGGGTGTAGATGGAACAGATCGCACTGAATTTGGGGCCCGAGCCGAATCTTTACTCGGTCAGCGAGCTGGCGCAGGCGATGCGCGTTGCGCTCATGGAAAGATTCACGGATATCTGGGTGGCGGGCGAAATCTCGGGAACCCGCCTGCCGGGGAGCGGACATTATTACTTCACCTTGAAAGACGACTCTGCGCAATTGAAGTGCGTGTGCTACAAGATGACGGCGCGGTATCTGAAGTTCAAGCCTCAGGATGGGATCGCCGTGCTCGTTCGCGGACGGATCGATGTCTACGATGCGCGGGGCGAAGTGCAGATGGTGGTCGATTCGATCGAGCCGCAGGGACACGGCGCGCTACAGCTCGCCTTTGAGCAGTTGAAGAAGAAGCTCGCAATGGAAGGACTCTTCGAGCAGGCGAGGAAACGGCCGATTCCGGCAATGCCGGCGCGAATCGGGATCGTGACTTCGCCGGCCGGAGCAGTGATTCGCGACATTTTGCAAGTATTGAATCGAAGGTTCGCGGGGAGGCATGTGCGGATTTATCCGGCGCTGGTCCAGGGCGACGGATCGGTTGAGCAGGTGGCCGCCGGGATCGAGTATTTCAGCCGGTCCGGCTGGGCGGATGTCGTGATCGTGGCGCGCGGCGGCGGATCGCTCGAGGACTTATGGACGTTCAACGATGAGCGCGTCGCCAGGGCGATTTTCGAATCGCGAGTGCCGGTGATTTCGGCGGTGGGGCACGAGACCGATTTTACGATTGCGGATTTTGTGGCGGATCTGCGGGCTCCGACGCCATCCGCCGCGGCGGAACTGGTGATCTGCACGCGGGCGAGCATGGAGGAGCGGGTCGATGCGTGCGAAATCAAGTTGCGGCAGGCAATGCGGCTGTCGATCGCGCTGCTCGCAAGGAAGCTCGGCGCTCTGGCGGTGGATCGGGCGCGTCTGCACCGGGCGATCGGCAAACAGATGCAGCGCGTCGATGAGATGGATTACCGGCTAAGAGAACGGTGGCGTTCGCTCAATGGGTTGCGCCGCCTGGAACTGGATTCGTTGGCTTCACGGCTTGCCCGGACAGATGTGCGGCTGAAACTTGCAGGGCAGCGTCGGCGCATGGACGCTTGCGAGGCTTCACTTGGCCAGGCGATGGAGAGATGTTTGAATCGGGGCCGGCAGGCGCTGGGTCCGGCAGAGGCGCACTTGAAGCAGTTGAGCCCGCTGAAAATTCTGGACCGTGGGTACGCCATCGTCGAGCGCGATGGGAAGATCGTGAAATCGCCCGCGGACGCTCCGGCAGAATCGGAAGTTCGAGTGCGGCTGTCGGAAGGAGAGTTGAGGGCGAAGGTGCTGTAATCCGCTTCGCCGCTAAGCGCTGCGTTTGAGGGCGTAGTCGATTGCCTCCTGCGGTACGTGGAATTGCGACTGTCCCTTGTTCCCCATGTAGCCGAGCTCTTTTATTCCGGCGGCGCTGGTGTAATACGCATCGACAGTCATCCGGCGAGCCCAGGCGAAGAAGCGGATGCCCGCTGAAAGATCCGGCGATTCGTTCTTACGATAGGCGATTTTGTCGAGCAGCGCGATGCGATCGGCTGGTTTAGCGGTGAGGAAATCGGCGGAATAGTCGAGCCGCATCTTGTGGTCGAGCCATAAAACGCCGCCCGTGTAGATCGCAGCCATCTCGGGATTCTGGCTCGAAAGAAGGTCGATGAACTCGGCCGCTCCGCCTTTCGATGCGCCAGGAACGATCAGTTCGCACAGCATCTTGACCGTTTCGAACTCATGCGGATTGAGCGCCTTCGGCTTATAGACTCCGGCGGATTTCGCGTCGGCTGCGACGGCTTCGTGCACGTGTTGCGCCGAGGCGACTTCGAGAGGGCCGGCCAGAGCCAAAGCGGCAATCTGAGCGAGAACAGTCCGGCGCTCAATTTTGACTCCTGATTCCTGACTCCTGATTTCAGACATTGCCTTTCCTCATTTCTTCCGCCATATATTCCGCGGTCCGCCAGGCGAGCGCGCAGATGGTCAGCGTGGGATTCTTGTCCGGATTGCTCACGAAGGGCGCGGCATCGGCGACGAACAGATTCTTCACGTCGTGCGACTGGCAGTACTTATTCAAAGCGGACGTTTTCGGATCGTTGCCCATACGGATCGATCCGACCTCATGGATGATCTCGCCGCCGACGGAGATTTTCTGTTCGGTTGGCCGACTGGATCGGGTGACCGTGCCGCCCATGGCTTCAATCAGGTCGGAGAAGGTTTTCTCCATATGCTCAACCTGCTTGAGTTCGGCATCGGTCCACTTGAAGTGGAATTTCAAAACCGGAATGCCCCACTTATCAACGACATTGTTATCGATTTCGCAGTAAGTGTCCGGGTTCGGAATCATCTCGCCGCGTCCGGCGAAATTGACGTGTGTGCCGTAATCTTCGTAAATCGCTTTCTTGAGCGAAGCGCCGTAGCCTTCAACCCGGTTGGCGAATCCGGCGAAGGTGCCGATGTTCGGCATGCCATATCCGCCGCCGAGTTCTATGTGGTACCCGCGGGGGAAATCGGTCTTTTTGTCCCACAGCCACCACGGCATGTAAAGATGAGCGCCGCCCATGCCGTCGGAATCGTAGCGCGGCATGCCTTCGAGCGCCGGAATGCGAGCGCCCATGCTGAATCCTGTGTTGTCGGTGAGATAGCGGCCGACGACGCCGGACGAGTTTCCGAGTCCGTTGGAATGGCGCGGAGCACGCGAATTGAGAAGCAGCCGGGTCGATTCGCAACAGCTTGCGGCCAGCACGACGGTGCGGCACTTGATCTGTTTTTCGGTCCTGGTGGTTTTGTCGATGTATGAAACCGCGGTGACACGGCCCTCGGAATCGGTGATCAACTCGCGAGCCATGGCGTTGGTGATCAGATTTACCTTGCCTGTCTTCATGGCGGGGAAAATCTGGACTTGGCTCGAGGAATAATTCGACGCGGTGACGCAGCCTCGCCCGCACTGGCCGCAATAATGACACGCCGCGCGGCCGTTGGTCGGCCTGGTGATCACCGCCAGGCGGTTCGGGATGCAGGGAATGCCCAGCTTATCCGACGCTTTCTTGATCAGAACTTCATGCACGCGCGGTGGCGGGCAAGGTTGGAAAATTCCATCCGGCGCGCTGCGGATTCCTTCTTTCGATCCTGTGATTCCGATGAAAGCTTCGGCTTTATCGTAATACGGCGCGATGTCTTCGTAGGAGATGGGCCAGTCGGTTCCGATTCCGTCGCGCGAGTACGGCTTGAGATCGTAGTCGGCATAGCGAAGAGAGATGCGTCCATAGTGATTCGTGCGCCCGCCGACGATGCGGCTGCGGAACCACTGAAATTTCGAGCCCTCGGCGACGGTGTACGGTTCGCCATCGAGCTGCCAGCCGCCGGCATGGGCGCTGAACCACCCGAACGGACGGCCGCGGCCGAAATAGCTGGCGCCGCCTTCACCGGATCCGCGGTGCGGATAATCATAAGGCCACTTGTGTTCCTTGAAATCCTGCGCGGGATGAAGCATCGGTCCGGCTTCGAGCAGCGTGACCTGAATGCCGAGATCCGCCAGGACCTTGGTCACCGTTCCGCCGCCCGCGCCCGATCCGATCACGACTACATCGGCCACGGGGGCGCTGCGTGCAACTTGGGGCATGGAACGATTATAGGCTGGGATCGTAAATTTTGCGCGAATGCGAGCCTACAAATCCGGACAATTCACCAAACGCGGCAGGCCGGATACCGCACCATCGGCTGACCGGCTTTGCAGGCAAACGCCTTTTGAAATTCCGGCATGTTCGAGACGACTCCGTTCACGCGGTACTGTCCCGGCGAGTGCGGGTCCGTTTGCGCCAGCAACCGCTTTGATTCGTCGGAGCTGTTTTCGCACCACACCTGCGCGAATCCGAGGAAAAATCGCTGCTCGGCGGTGAAGCCGTCGCGCCTGCCGGGACGCTTCGAGCCGAGCGTCTCCATCAAAGCCAGGTAGGCAAGACGCAGGCCGCCGTTGTCCGCCGTGTTTTCGCCGAGAGTCAATTCACCGTTCAATTTCACGTCATCAACGGCGCTGAACCCGCTGTACTCTTTGACCAGGCACAGGGCGCGCTGCTCGAAGGATTTGGCATCCTGTTCGGTCCACCAGTCGCGCAGATTGCCCTGCGCGTCGAACTGGCGGCCCTGATCATCAAAGGCGTGGGTCAGCTCATGACCGATCACGGCACCGATCGCGCCGTAATTCACCGCATCATCAAGCTTGTTATCCCAAAACGGAGGCTGGAGAATCCCGGCCGGGAAATTGATATCGTTTTTCTGCGGATCGTAGTAAGCGTTGACGGTCGGCGGGCTCATCTGCCAATCGGTTTTGTCCACTGGTTTGCCGATCTTGGCGAGGCGGCGTTCCAGTTCGAATTGATTGGTGCGCGCGTAATTGCCGTAGGCGTCGTCTCGCGCAATCTTCACTTTGGAGTAGTCGATCCACTTGTCTTTGGAGCCGATTTTATTCATTACCGCGCGGAGCTTGATGAGGGCTTGCTCTTTCGTTTTCGGCGTCATCCAGTCGAGCGTTTCCAGATCCTCCCCCATTGCTTTTTCGATCGCCGCGACCATCTGCTGCGTTCGGCGCCTGCCTTCCTCGCCCAAAGTTTTTTCAACGAACTTCCGGCCAAGCGCGTCCGGCAACTGGCCGTCCACCTGATCCACGCAGCGCTTCCATCGTGGCCGCATTTCCTGCGCGCCATTGAGTGTTTTCCCGTAAAAATCAAAGACCTCGCGCTGGAACGGCATGGGGAGAAGGACGCTCGAATCGGTGATCAAATGCGCGGTGAGGTAGGCTTTGATGTCATCGAGATTCGCCTGCACGAGAATCGATTCCATCGCGCGGATGAACGGCGGAAAGTCCACATTGAGGCTCTCTATCCGCGGGGTTCCGGTTTCTTCGAAGAATCGGACCCAATCGAAACTGGGAGCAAGCGAAACCAGCTCTTTTGCAGACAGTTTGTGATAAACCTTGTTCGGGTCGCGCCGCGAAACAACATCGAGCGAGCCTTTTGCCAGATCCGTTTCAATCGCCATCACGGCCGCGGCTTTCTTCGCGGAAGCTTCGGGAGAATTGCCGAGGAGTTGGAAAAGCCGCCCGAGGTGTTCCACGTACTTCTTTCGCAATTCGACCGATTTTGCTTCAGTTTTGAAGTAGTAATCGCGCTCCGGAAGGCCAAGGCCGCCCTGATCGAGGTCGGCGATAACCTGCGAGGCATCCTTGGCGTCCTGGGCGGAATTGAAGAGGAAAAATGGCGTCGACCCGGTGCGGTAGAGCTGTATGACGACGCCGGTGATCGCGGCCCGGTCGCGCATATTGTTGATGCGGTCGAGTTCGTCCTTGAGCGGAGCAAGCCCGCGGGCGTCGATCGCCTTCTGATCCATACAGGCGGCGTAATAGTCTCCGATCTGGCGGTCGATTGCTGTGCGCGCAGGCTTGTCTGCGGAAGCAGTCTCCAGGATGTTCTGGAGGATGGCGCGATTGCGGTCCTGGAGAGCGTTAAATCGCCCCCAACGGGATTGATCGGAGGGGATGGGATTCGCAGACATCCAGCCTCCGCAAGCGTACTGGTAAAAGTTGACGCAGGGGTCCGCTGTGCGGTCAAGCGCGGCGGGGTCGAATCCTGAAAATTTCTGGGCGGTCGCGGCGCAAATCGCCAGAGAAAGCAAGGCCAAGAAGCGCATAACTTCCATATTGACGTGGCGGCGTCGGGTTTGTCTTTGCCGCCGATGGATGCGCCCTAGGGTGTGTCTCGCCGAGGGATACGCCCTAACGGTGTGTCTCGCCGATGGATACACCCTAGGGTGTATCCTGGAAGCAAAACTATGCGCCGTACGCGGTGGCTCTTCCTCGCCGCCATCCTTGGAATCATGCTGTCTGTAGGCGCGACGTATTTCAAGTACAAAGAAGCGGAAGCGAAGAATGCGCCGGCTCCTCCAAAAGCCATCGCCTCCACGCTTGACGCGCAGTCTCAGGACTGGACGTATACCAAAAGCAGCGGCACTCAGCAGCAGTTCTTCGTTCGAGCGCACACGATGCGCAAGCGGAACGATGCTTCGGTGATCGAACTTGAAGACGTCGAACTGCACCTGTTCCACAAGGACGGCGCGACCTATGATCTGGTCCGCTGCGCCGCGGCAAATTTCGATGAAAACGCGAAGGTCCTGTTCTCGGACGGCGACGTGGACATCACGATGGGCGTTCCCGTCGATGGTCCGGCTCACGGCCGCGTGGTGAAGATTCACTCTTCGGGGGTGACTTTCCAAAGCGAAACAGGGAAGGCTGTGACGGATCGGAAGGCCTCGTTTTCGTTCGGTTCGAATGGAACAACGGAAGGAACCGGCAACGGCGTGGGTGCGGAGTACGACCCACAGACTCGGGAGCTGCATTTGAAGAGTCAGGTCCTGCTCGACTGGCGCGGAAAGTCCGCGGAATCGGTGCCAATGCGCATCGAAGCAGGCGAGGCGTATTACAAAGAACGCGATTCCAAGGTCTGGCTGATGCAGTGGTCGAGGCTGACGCGCGACACGCTGCACATGGAAGGCTTGATGTCGGTAGTGACATTAGAAGAGGGCGAGGTTCGCGAATCGGAAACGCTGAACGCTCATGGCGTGCGCGACGACCCGGGACGAAAAGTGGAGTTTGCGGCCGAACAGCTAAAACTGCATTTTCTCGATGGCATGGTTGTGGATCGCATGACGGGCGACAAGAATGGCCGATTGGTATCGACGGCGGAGACGATGCGCACGACAGTGACGGCGAACCATCTGGACCTGGACTTCGACACCACGAACAAAGACAGCACTCTGAAAAGCGTCCTGGCAACTGGGTCGACCGTCGCAGAGGCGGTTCCGGTGCAGAGGCCCGGAGTCGATCCCGCCGATACGCGCGTACTGCGTAGCGACACGATCACATTGAAAATGAAAAACGCGGGGAAGGAGATCGACACGGTGGAAACGGCGGGGCCTGGCACCGTCGATTTCTTGCCGAACCGCGCGGGGCAGCCGAAACGATTCCTGAAAGGCGACCGGATCTGGATCGCCTACGGCGCAGAGAATCGGATTCAATCGTTCCGGTCGGTCAACGTTTCCACGCGGACAGAAAAACCGCCGCAGGCGGATAAACCGAAGCCGGATCCGTCGATAACGGAAAGCAAGGATCTCCTCGCGATATTCGATCCGAAGACGAGTGAACTGGCGAGGCTCGAGCAGAAGACGGATTTCCGTTATCAGGAAGGCGATCGGCGGGCGCGGGCGGATCGCGCGACGCTCGAACAGGCCAAGGATCTGATGACGCTCGAAGGCGCTGCACGGATCTATGATCCGACCGGTTCTGCTACGGCGGATAGAATCGTGATGAATCAGAAATCGGGCGATTTCTCAGCCGATGGCCACGTCGCTTCCACGCGCGAGCCGGACAAGAAGGGCAAGGCGTCGTCGTCCGTTCTCTCCAACGACGAGGTGATGCAGGCGCGGGCGCAGCACATGACGTCGGCCGAGAACAACACCAAGATTCATTACGAAGGCAACGCCGTCGCATGGCAAGGAGCCAATCGAGTGGAGGCGGACCGGCTCGATATCGATCGAGATGAGCAGGTTATGGAGGCCCATGGTCACGTCAAGAGCCAATTCGTCGACAAAGATAAGACTGGCGACGATAAGGCGGCGTCGAAGGTAAAGCCTCCTCCGGTCTTTACGATCGTCACCGCCCAAGACATGGTCTATAAGGAAGACGACCGCGTTGTGGATTATACAGGCGGAGTGGTGCTCAAACGCCCCGAAATGACGATCACATCGAAGCAGATCCGGGCATTTCTCAAAGATGCCGACTCGGATTCGTCGCTTGAAAAAGCGTATGCCGATGGAACGGTGAAGATCGTGAGCACGTCAGAAAAACTGAAGCGGACTCGCACCGGCACATCGGAGCATGCCGAATACTACGCCGATGATGCAAAAGTGGTCATGAACGGCGGAAAACCTCTGTTGATTGATAGTGTTAAAGGGCAGACCCGAGGTCAACAATTGACCTGGTTTTCCAACGATGATAGGCTCATCGTTGATGGTGCGGCAAATGACCCGGTCAAAAGCACCCTCCGCAAAAAGAAGAAATAGTGCGCACGCTTCAGACCACGGAGATCACTAAAGCGTATCGCGGCCGAAAGGTCGTGGACAATGTTTCCGTTCGTGTAAAGCAAGGCGAAGTAGTGGGCCTTCTCGGGCCAAACGGCGCAGGCAAAACGACTTCGTTTTATATGATCGTCGGATTGATCACGCCGGATTCCGGCCGGGTGATGCTCGACGAGGACGACTTGACACCGCTCGCAATGTACCAGCGGGCGCGGCGGGGTATCAGCTATCTACCGCAGGAAGCGTCCGTGTTCCGCAAACTATCCGTTGAAGACAACCTGATGGCTATCCTGCAAACGCTGCCGATCAATCGGCGGGAACGGCGGGAAAGAATGGACCGGCTGATCGATCAACTGGGCCTCCAGCAGGTGCGCAAGAGCAAAGGATACATGCTTTCGGGCGGCGAGCGGCGGCGCGTGGAGATCGCGCGATCATTGGTTATTGAGCCGAGTTTTCTGCTGCTTGACGAGCCGTTCTCAGGAATCGATCCGATCCAGGTATTGGAGCTTCAAAAGATCATTTTCGATCTCAAGCGGGCAGGCATCGGGATCCTGGTGACGGATCACAACGTGCGCGAAACGCTTGCCGTCACGGACCGGGCCTACATCATCAATAACGGACGAATTTTTCGTTCAGGCTCGCCCGAAGCGCTGGCGAACGATCCCGAAGTGCGGCGCGTGTATCTGGGCGAGAATTTCGGATCGGAGTTGCAAACCGGGCGCTGGCAGGTTCCGGCGGCCGAGGGTTAAGAATATCAGGAAACTGCGCCGGCGACAGCGCGCTCACCCATCGCGTTGGCAAAGTGAGCCACAACGTTGGACATTTCATCCAACGCCCGGCGGGCTGCCAACGGCGAGAGGCGGCGGCTGATGCCATACCAGACGCGCATAAGCTTGTAATCGACTTCGAGCATGCGATCTTCGATCGCCGTATCCCCGCTTGAAGGATTCGCTGCGTTCTTCAGCAGATATGTGAGAACTTTGTAATCGCGATCCAGCGCTTCTTTCAGCTTCTCCAAATCGGTAGAAGTTTCCCGGAGCGCCGATTGAACCTGAACGAAGCTGAGTTGGTTCGCTGTCGCGACGGGCGCGGCATAATCGCGCGTTGTCTTCGCGCTGAGGATCAGCAGGCATGTGTACCGGAACCAGTAGGCGAACAAGGCCGCCGAGCTGGTTGTGATGACCGCGGTTGTGATGAGTTCGATCATCTTAGCAGTAGTTCCTGTACTCTTCCCTTTCGTGAACGTTGTGTGAACTACAGGAAGCATAGCATCGGAGTCTGGTCCCATCAATAGACTTTCCGAGTACTAAGATTATTTTCTGAAGGTTCTACTAAGGGGCTAATCCCTGAACAGCATATTCGCCGGTGCCCCGGCGGTGGCGCGGCGGTATTCCTGATAGATCGACGCGTAGCTTTGAGTAAGGTACTCGGTGTCGGCAAGTTCCAGCCGCGCCGCAGTTCTGTCGAGCCAATCCGGCGGACCTTCCAGTTCGAGAAACACTCCGATTGGTGTTTCGTCGATCGTGATGATCCCGGGCTCGCCAGCCGCAGCAAACTTGGTTCGGTATTTCTCGTACCGAAATCCCGGAGTATATCCGAGGCGCGCCATGACCTTCTCGAAATTCGCCGGATCAGACACGTCGAACTCGATTTCCTCCCGGCTTTTGTGCCGTTCCCGGCGGCCGGGTCCTTTATAGGTGATCGTGGCGCGGTTTCCTGTGCGCCTCAGGCGGAGGAGCTGATCACTCCGCCGCAGTTCTCCTTCGCCGCGGTCGAACAACTGATCCGATTCAAGAATGCGCTCCTCTTTGAGAGAGTATCCCCTCCCCTCGATCAGCCGCCGAGCCGCCTCAGCCCCCTGAGGGAACCGGACCTTCACTTCGTTTTCGACATTAGAATTGGTGGCCGCCACGTCTGACTTGATGATACGATGAGTGCGACGCGCCCGTAGCTCAGCCGGATAGAGCAACTGGCTTCGAACCAGTAGGTCGGGAGTTCGAGTCTCTCCGGGCGCGCCACCTAACAAAGACGGCCTCCCCCTACTACGGTCAGTAGTTATTTCGAAGTCCTTTGCCAGGATGGAGATAATGCGTAACTCATTGGTACTATTGGTACTTTCACTTTAATAGATACCTTACTGTTCCTCTATAAGGGCTATTGTAAGTTCGTTCCGCGTTGGTATACACTTGTCGAGCGCGCCGTCAACGGCGCGAAGCCGGAGGAGCAATGTATAAGTCTGTCTTGACGATCCTGGGATCGTTATGCTTAAGCGCGGTGGTGGTATCGGGGTCCACTGTTTTCTCGCCCATCACGGTATCGAACGGCACCGTTTATACGGTTTCGATTTCGACTGACACGGCTGGCGGCGCGGATATGGCTGGGATGGTCATTACCGTAAATTTCAATTCGGGGCCGTCGGAGACATGCACATGGGCAACTATTTCCGGAAACAACGGAGGGTGCAGCGGCGCGGATTTTTCGATCAACTACAACGGGACAAATACGGATCCCGCAGTGATAACAGGCGGGGGGCCGTGGACGATCAGCAATACTTCGACGGGCAAGAATATCACCTCCGTTTCCATCAATGCGATCGCGGGCCTGGTCACATTTGACCGCTGCACCACGGGCAGTTCCGAGCCAGGTACTCCGGACGACAGTAACCCGGGCTTTGATTGTGCCTTGGGCGGCAACCCAACCGAGGGGACGCCAGGCAGCAACGTGGGATTCAGCGTTGCAAGCGCTACCGGAGGGTCCAACATCACAGCGACTGCGGCGTACACGAATTTGGAACATCTCAGCAGCCAGACCGCAGCTACGGCAGCTCATGACCTCTATGGCGTGCTCACACTTTCCTGGAGCAGTGTGGACGGAAGCCACACGTTTGCTCATGGAAATACGTTTACATTCGAGGCCGATACGGACAAACTGGCCAGCGCCAGCGCGGATGTGACCGCTCCGGAACCGGCGACCCTTGGCTTGACCGGGCTCACGATGGTGTGCCTGGGACTCCTGCGCCGTCGCCGCTGATTTTCACCGGTTCGAAATTCAATCTTCAAGCTGTCCCCAGTGCTCCGCCAAAAGCAAGAGCCCTGGGGACAACGCTTTTCTGGGGCGCTTGTCCAGAGCAACTAGGGCTGAATTCCGAGCCGTTTCCTGCGGCGAATCCCCGAAGTCTATGAAGCAAATGTGCCATTCGCAAAAAGTACACAGGCTCCATGGACACCAAAAAGGTTTAGCAGTTCAATGGGACACATGCCCCGATGCAATTCCTGCGATGGAACCATCGCCACTAGCGACACCGAATGTTATCTTTGCGGCGAATCGATTCCGAGCCGGACACGGCCATTCTCGTTCAGGCTGTGGCCATCCCGGTCCAAAACGAAGAAATCCGACGCGGCGATTCAACGGGTTCTGATGACAGACGTTACAATCACCTCTACGCATTCGCCCTGGACCAAATGAACCGCAAACGTCCCTTGATGCGTCCAACAGCAAAGTGCGTAATCTCTTTCCACTTTTTGTAGCCGGCATTGCGTTTTCACAAGGTCCCCAGATCGGTCTGATCGAGTTCTACGGCGTTCACAAGGTCCCGGAGGCGAAGATCCGCCAGGCGCTCGGAGCGCGCGAAGGCGACCCGCTGCCGCCATCCAAGGGCGATGCTGAGGAGCGCATCGACAAGATTCCAGGAATCGTCGAGTCCCACCTCGAAGCCGTCTGCTGCGAAGCGGGGAAGATGATTCTGTACGTCGGAATCGAGGAAAAAGGCGCGCCTCATTTCGATCTTCGCGATGCTCCCGAAGGCGATGTGCAACTGCCGGAGGACGTGACGAAGACGTACCGCCGATTTCTGGCTGCATCGGAAGCAGGGACGCGGCGAGGTCAAACGGCTGAAGATCTTCGCCAGGGGCACGCGCTTTCCTCCGATCCCGCCACGCGCGAGATTCAGGAGCAGTTTACTCCGATCGTTAAGGATTATCTGGCCGACCTGCGCCACGTTCTCCGCGATTCGGGCGACGAGGAGCAGCGCGCGATCGCCGCCTACGTGATCGCCTACGGAGAACCCAAGAAGCTCATCGTTGACGACCTCCAGTTTGCTTTAAAGGACCCGGATTCAGGCGTGAGGCTCAACGCCGCGCGCGGCCTCAAGGCGTTGGCCGTTTACACCCGCCTGAACGCGGAGGCGGGGTTCAGGATTGAGGGAACATGGTTCATCGAAATGCTCAATTCGCTTTCGTTTTCCGACAGGCAAGCCGCACTGGGAGTTCTGCAAATCCTCACCGATGGACATGACCCGTCGATTCTACAGCAGTTGCACGATCGCGCGCTCAATTCGCTTGTGGAAATGGCGCGATGGAAATCGCTCAGCCACGCCTTGCCTGCGTTCCTTCTGCTGGGCCGCGTCGCCGGGCTGCCGGATGATCAGGTTCAGGAAGCATGGAATCGCGGCGACCGCGAATCAGTGATCAACCAGGCGATCAAAAAGAAGAGAAGCTGATCGCACCGGAGATCGTCTAGAATTCATGAGCATGAGGAAGATTTCGCTATTGCTCTTCTGCTCGTGCTGGGTTTTCGCCCAGCGGCCGCAAGGCGAGCGGCACGAATTTATCATCAGGAATTTCCATACTGAGAGCGGCGTTTCGCTCCCCGAAGCCCGCGTGGTCTACGGAACGTACGGAAAGCTTAATGCAGAAAAAAATAACGCTGTGCTGTTGCCGTCGCATTACATGGCGAACTACCGGGGATATGAGTGGCTCATCGGGGCGGATCGTTCCCTTGATCCCTCTAAATTGTTCCTGATCACTTCGGAACTGTTCGGCAACGGCAGTTCATCTTCCCCGAGCAATACGCCCGAGCCCTTTCATGGTCCTCGCTTTCCTGTGACCACGATTCGCGATAACGTCGAGGCGGTCCACAAGCTGCTGACCGAGGAGCTAAAAATTACCCATCTTCGCGCGGTGATCGGATTCTCCATGGGAGCGCAGCAGGCGTTTCAGTGGGCGGTCAGCTATCCCGATTTCGCTGATCGCATCGTCGCGACTTCGGGCACCGCGAAAACTTATCCGCACGGCATTGTCCGGCTGGAAGGTCAGATCGCTGCGCTGACGGCCGATCCGGCGTTTGAAAACGGGGAGTACAAAACTCCTCCGAAGAACGGGCTCGCCGCATTCGGCATGGTGTGGGCTGCGTGGCTCTACTCCCAGGAATGGTGGCGGCGCGAGCTTTGGAAAACGACCAATCCGAACGACACGTTCGAGCAGACGATGAACCGATTCCGCACTCGCTTCAGCGCCGATGCAAACGATTACATCCTCCAGGCCCATACCTGGGAAAAGCACGATGTCGGCGCCACGCCGGGCTTCAACGGCGACGTCGAGCGAGCTCTGCGATCGATCAAAGTTCCAGTCCTCTATATGCCCTCCGAGACGGACTTGTATTTTCCCATCACCGACGCGCGCTACGAGGCCCAGTTCATTCCGAAGGGCACTTTGCTGCCGATACCGTCTCTGTGGGGACACCCTGCCGGAGCTGCGGCGAATCCGGCGGACGCGAAGTTTTTAAACGAAAACATCGCAAAATTTCTTTCCGGGAGGTGATTTATGCGGGAATTGTGGCCCGCTCTTGCGCTCGCCGAATGGCAGGACACATATCGCACGCTGCATATGTGGACCCAGATCGTAGGCAAGATCCGCATGACCCTGACTCCGCCGCTGAACCATTTCTGGAACGTGACGCTCTATGTCAACGCGCTGGGACTCACGACCGGGCCGATTCCGTATCCGGCCGGAATCTTCGAAATTCAATTCGATTTTCTCAATCACGCATTGAAGCTCCGCACCAGCGAGGGCAGGACCGCTGAACATCCGCTACGGCCCGAGCCGGTGGCCACGTTTTATCACGAAGTTATGGCGATTCTTCGCACCCTGGGCATTCCGTGCGTGATCGATATGAATCCGCAGGAGGTCCCGGACGCAATCCCCTTCGATCGTGACACCGCTCCTGGCGCCTACGATCGCGAATATGTTCAGCGACACTGGCAGATTCTGATTTCGACTTCAAAGGTCTTCGAGCGTTTCCGTTCAAAATTCATCGGCAAATGCAGTCCTGTGCAGTTCTTCTGGGGTAGTTTTGACCTGGCGTGCACGCGTTTCTCGGGCCGCCTCGCTCCGCCACGAAAAGGAATTATCTCGGGACCCGCTTATTCACACGAAGAGTCGAGCGCGGGATTCTGGCCGGGCGGTGGCGCAATCGGCGGGGCCGCCTATTACGCTTACACCGTTCCGCCGCCGGAAGGCATCGAAAAAGAAGCGATCCGCCCGTCCGCCGCCGTATGGAATGCGCAGCTCGGCGAATTTATTCTGATGTACGACGACGTACGGCGCGCGGGGTCTCCCGAGGATACCCTTTATGAGTTTCTTCAAAGCGCGTACGAAGCCGGCGCGCGCCTGGGCAAATGGGATCGCGGCGCGCTGGAAATCGGGATTGAAGCGCCACAATGACGGAGCGCGGTGGCGAGGCTACCGCAATCCTTTGCTCTTCAAGTACGCTATCAATTCCGCGGGATCGTCAGTGATGATCGCATCCACCTGCGCGGCGATCAGTTTATCCCAATCGGCCGGGGTATTCGCCGTCCAGGGCACGACCTGAAGTCCGGCAGCGTGGGCCGCGCGAACTTTTTCGGGCGTGACCAGGCGGTAGTGCGGAGACACGATCGCGGCGCCAGCTTCCTGCGCGATGGACACAAAATCACGGTCCGCCCGCCCTTCCCATAACGCGACCAGCGCGATCTCCGGATCAAGCTTCTTCATCGCCTGGAGCGTTCGAAAATCGAACGACTGAAGCATCACTCGTTTCTCCAGATGATGCTTCCGGATCATCGCAAGAACAAGTTTCGAGAACTCTTCAGGCGGCGGCGCCAGTTCCGGATGATCGGCCAAGATCTTTGTCTCGATGTTGAACTGAAAACTCCCGCGGGGGGCGAGGTCGAAAACCTCATCGAGAGTGGGCATATGCGTTCCGGGCACAGGCGTCTGCTTTGCGAATCCCGGATTTTTCACCTTGCCGCAATCCCATTCGCGAACCTGCGCGAGGGTCAGCTCATGAATTGTCGCCTTCGCTTGCGGGCCGGTGCAGACCGGCGGCTGCAAATAGGGATCGTGCGAAACCACCAGCACGTTATCCTTTGTTACCGCCATGTCCAGTTCGAGAACATCGACGCCGGCCTGAATCGCATACTCAAATGCGGGAATCGTGTTCTCAGGTCTCATCGCACGGGCGCCGCGGTGGCCGTGCACAAGGATTTTAGGAGCCGCCATCAATATGCAAGCCGAAAGAAGAAGGAGAACGCGTATCATCAATTGGTCCTGCGAAGTTCGCACTGGCAGCAATCGCTGCATCGCTGGCACTTATCGCAGAGATGATTTTCGCACGCGTCCTTGGTGCAGTAAACACAAATTTCGGAGGAAGGTTCACCGCAAATATTACAAGTAAATGTCAGCGTGTCAGTCACGTTCGCCTCTTATTGCTGCTTCTTCACGGGAGCCGCGGGGCGCGCCGGCTGGCGGCTTATGTTTCCCCGGCACCGCTGGGCTTCTTTGTCGGCAATCTCGAATTCTTTTTCTTTTGTCCCTGCCAGATCCGTGATGTACTGCCGCAGCTTATCGCGATTCGAAGAATTTTCCGCAAGCACGCCGACCAGCAGATCGCCCACGGCGGGATTCTGATAATTCCGGACTCCGTCCACAAGCGAGTTCAGCCGCATCTCGAGCGACTGCATCCTGAAGTATGTATCGAGCGCCAGGGTCAACCGCTCCGGCTGTTTCTCCAGCGCCTGAGCGGAACCGACGAGGTATCCCAATTCGTCCTCCGCGCCCTTCCATTGCGTCACATACGTCTCCGGAGCGCCCTTCCCCACCCATTGCTGCGGCGTGAGTTGATCGAGGATCGGCTTGAGCCGCTTCGCCTGCGAGGAGAGTGCATCGAGCGTTTGAGAAATATCCCACTCTGCGGAAACGCTTTGGCCTTGGGCAATGAGGGCAAAGAACAGCAAAGGCAGGAACTTCATACTGCTAGTTTCGCATGATCTATTTTCGATATCTGGCAACAGTTGGAATCGCGGCCGAGCCGCTACTCAAACCTGGCGTGTTCAGCCTGAATCGCGCGAATAACATCGCTGCCAGGCGCGGGCCCGAGCAGATAGGTCGAAATCGCACGATACAGCGCGTGGGTGAAACGCGCCCACCGGCTGGGAGGCCGATGAACAACAAACACTGTAACCGCGTCACCATTCGAGATCGAATAGTCCGGGTTCGCCGGCGCCAGCAGATGACCGGGCGGAGGAGGCGGTGGAGGCGGCGGGGGTGGGGGAGGCGGTGGGACCTTCCCGTGGGAGTCGCCGACAGCGCCCCCGCCGGATCCACCAACCGAGCCTGCGCTGTTACGGGCCATCTGCGATTGCGCGGTACTGACCGCATCCATAGCTGCACGGAAGAGGCGCTGGGCGATGGCGCCCTTATCGAACCTGCTCGAAGCGATCGGCTCGTTACGATACACACGCAGCGATTCCCCCTGTGTCAGGGTCTTCGTATTGCCGCCGAGTACGGCGTGTCGAACGTCCACGACGCCTTCTTCAACTTCAACCAGCGTGGCCTCGTCGTCATCGCCCACCGAGATATCGAAAGTCGTTCCGCGGACCGAAATCACAGCAGTCGGCGTCAAAACCCGATTCGGATTCGGAACTCCATAGAGGTGTTCGATATGCACCTTTACGCGGCCCACAAGCACGTCCAGCAGATCGCGCCAGTTCGGAACGTTTTTGCGAAATACCACGCGGGAATTCGGGTAAACATCGAAGGTGGAGCCGTCGGAAACCTGGAACTTGGCCTGGCCATCCGGTCCTGTAATGATAAGCTGTTTCACCTGAACCTGATCGCCAACGTTCAGAGCCCACGGAGTTGTGTCTTTGAGAACAGAGACTTGGCCGGTCAATTCGATGACCCGGGCCGCATAGTCTCCCGAATCGGACGGAACGATCTGACCCAGGCACACTCCGGACGCGGCTGCCAGGAGCAGCGACAACTTCGCCCCAACCGTGCCTTGAGAGCCACGCATAGCCAGACCTAACCTTCCAGATTTCAGAGTACCTGAAATCCGCTTGAATCAGTCTAACACTAAAATTGCAATGCAAGTCACTGGCCCGGGAAAAATCTTAGGGTCTCAAGCCATGAAAATCAACAGTTTCCGCGACTCACAACCGATTCACAAGTATACAATGGTCTGAAGTCGTGTATCACAAGGCCACAATCTGGATGCTGGGTGCCACAGTACTGTCGGCCCAGGCCGTAATGCCTGCGCCGGCTTGGCGACACATCGGCAACACCGCAATCGACCGCTCCATTGCCGGCCTTGCTACGGGCCCGGTCGATCGCGTCTGGTTCGGCCCTACAGGCTCCCTGTTCGCCCACACTCCGTCCGGACGCGTCTTTGAGACCGCGGATTTCGAGACTTGGCGCCAGTCGACGGCTGCGGTCCCTCCAGAATCCAACCCGCCCGTTTCGTCTCACCTGCCCGAGCCGGCAGCCCGGCTCCGCGGCCGCTCCCGGACGATCTACGCCGTGGCAAGATTCGCTTATAAATCAGATAACGGTGGAGCGAGCTGGGAGAACCTCACCAACTTCCGCGGATCTTCCATCCTCGGCGACGGCCTCTTCGATTTGGCCGTGTCGCCTTCCGACGACCAGCAGATCGCGGTCGCCGGAGCCAATGGCGTCTTCCGATCCATGGATGGCGGCAAGACCTGGTCGAGCCTCAACCAGTCTCTGCCGAATCTTCCCGCAGCCCGGCTGCTCAGCCTTCCTTCGGGCGATCGCGGAACCCGCCTTGCTTTGACCGACGGCAGCGTAGTCGAATGGCAGCCCGGCCAAAAGGTCGCCTGGAGCCTTGCCGACAGCGCCGAACTGGCAGCCGAGGAACAGGAAAAACTGAACTACGGCCGGGTGCGAGGGTTAAAGGTTACCGCCATCGCGAAATCCGGGAGCTATATTTATCTCGGCATGGGCGACGGCCTGATCAGTGTCTCCTCCGACGGCGGCCTCAATTGGACTCACCAGGGCTATACCGCCGGCGGCGTCGAAGGCTTCTGGCTCGATCCCGCGGATCCGCGCGTGGCCTTCGCCGTCTTTGGCAACGCCCCTAACCAGAACCCGGGAACCACGCCCACACACATTGTCAGGACCGAAAACGGCGGCAGATTCTGGGATGACTACAGTTCGAATCTGCCCGATGCGGCCATTCACGGAGTCACGGCCGATTCCGCGAGCAAATCCATCTACGTCGCGACCGATGCAGGGATCTATATGGCGGCGGCCGATTTCTATATCCTGGGTGCGGCTCCTAAATGGACGCGGCTGAGCGGACTTCCGCCAGGACCCGCGATGGACGTGCGGCTCGACCCGCAGGCGAACCAGCTTTGGGCGGCCATCGACGGCTACGGAGTCTTCTCCACGCTCGCGCCGCATCGGATGCGCGACCCGAAGGTCGTCAGTGCCGCCGATCGCGTCGCGCGCGCCACTGCGCCGGGAGCCGTTGTCAGCGTCCTCGGCGCACATGTCCAGACGGCTCGTGCCGGGGATGTTCCGGTCCCGGTGCTCGATGCTAACGATAGCGAGTCGCAGCTTCAGATCCCGTTTGAGGCCCGCGGCAGCGCTCTTTCGCTCGCGGTAGAGAGCTCTGACGGACGTACCCTGGTCAATCCCGTTCCCTTGGATTCTGCCGCCCCTGCGATCTTCACCGATCCTGAAGGAACACCGACGCTGCTCGATCCCGACACCGGCCTGATGCTCGACGCGATGAATCCTGCACATTCGCGAGGCAGGATTCAGATTCTCGCCACCGGACTCGGCCGCGTCAATCCCGACTGGCCGACAGGAATCCCGGGACCGGCCGAAAATCCGCCAGTGGTTGCCGCGCCAGTCCACGCCTACCTCGATCGACAGCCCGTCCAGGTAACCCGCGCCGTCCTTGGCCCATACATCGGGTTTTACATCGTCGAAGTCGAAGTCCCCAAGATCGTCAACTATGGCCCGGCCGAGTTGTACCTCGATGTGGACGGAAAGCCGAGCAATCGAGTCCGCGTCTATATCGAACCCTGATCAGCCTAAAGCGCTATAGTGATCGGTGATGCGTATACTCTCGCTCATCGCGCTCGCGCTCTCCGCATTCGCCCAGGACAAACCTGCGGAAAAACTCGCGCCGTATTATCCGACCCCTGAAACGATTGTCGATAAAATGCTTCAGTTCGGCGGACTCAAAGCCGGCGAAAAGATGTTCGACCTCGGCTCCGGCGACGGGCGCATCGTCATCATGGCCGCCAAAAAATATAAAGCGGACGCAACCGGCGTCGAGTTCGATGACGCGCTCTTCAAGCAGAGCATGGAAAAGATCAAAACTCTTGGACTCTCCGCGAACGCGCGCATCATCCATGGCGACCTTCTAAAGCAGGACTACTCCTCCGCCGATCTCCTGACCGTATATCTCCTGCCGATGTCGAACGATAAGCTTAGCCCGATTCTCGAAAAGCAGCTCAAAAAGGGTGCCCGCGTGGTCGCGCACGACTTCGAATTTTCCGCGTGGACGCCAACGAAGATTCAGGACATTGACGATGATGGCGAAGGAAGAAGCCATCGTCTCTACCTGTACAGGCGCTGAGGCGGTCGCGGAATGGTTCCATACCGTGGGCGGCTGGCGCTTCGCATCGCTCGCATTGTGCTGGCGGTTGCCTGCCTCGCCTGGTATGTGCGCGTTGCCGATGAACGGTTCACTTCGATTCTGGCCGTCCTTCTCGCTTACGTCGCCTATTCCGTCGGATCGTTCTTCGAACTTCGCCTCGACTCCCCGCTCCGAGCCGGAATTGCCCTGATCGCCGACACCGCCTTCTTCGGATTCTGGGGACTGATGACTGCGTCGGGCTGGCTTGGCTGGCCTTCGGCGGGATGGATGTCCGCGCTCCTGTGCGGGTACGTCGTGACAACCGCAGCCCTTCTGCACGATCAGGTTCGAACAATCGTCGTCACCGGCGTGCTTGTTGTTCTTTCCGCGCTATTCGCCCCGCACAACGAAATGTACATGGTGTGGGTCGCCGTTGCCGGAGGCGGAATTGCGATCGCGATTTCATATCACAAGCGTTACCTTGATCGCCGCCTGTCGAACACCTTGCGTCATAACGTGATCATTCGATCTCAAGCCCAGGGAGCGCGTGAGGCCGAGCGCGAACGCATCGCCGCCGATTTCCATGACGGCCCCCTCCAAAGTTTCATCAGCTTCCAGATGCGCCTGGAAATCATCAAGAAGCTTCTGGGCCGCGGGGATGCCGGAGCCGCTGTCGAAGAACTCCGCGAGCTTCAGGATCTTTGCAAGACTCAGGTGAGCGAACTCCGCCACTTCGTCCGCAGCATGCGCCCCGCCGACGAAGGCGTCAGCCTCCCCGCTTCTCTTAGCCGCATGGTAGACCAATTCCAGCGCGATACAGGCATCGCCGCGAGTTTCTCCGGAGGCGATCTCCACGATCCCGCCGATACCGAAGTCTCGCTCGAATTGCTTCAAATCGTCCGCGAGACCCTCAACAATGTGCAAAAACATTCCGGAGCCACGCGCATGGCGCTTTCCGTCGGAATGAACGACCATCGCATCGAAATCAAAGCGGAAGACAACGGCAGCGGATTCCCCTTCAGCGGCGCTTTTACGCTTGACGAGCTCGAACTGCTCCGGCTCGGGCCCGTCAGCATCAAACGCCGCGTCCGAATGCTCGGCGGCGAGCTTCAACTCGAATCTAACCCTGGCCGCGGCGCGACGATGCAGATCCGGATACCCGTTTGAGATTCGCGCCTCTTCTTTTTCTTTTTCTGTCCGGATGCGGGCGCTACTCCGACTTCTCTCTTCCCGCTCCCGAAGCGTCGGGGCCCCGCGGTCCATTTGCCTGGGAAACGTCTCCCCAACCCGTGATCGCCAGGGACGATTCGGATTCCATCGACGTTCTCAATCCCTCGGTCATTCGGTTTCGCGGCCGGTATCTGAACCTCTACTCCGCCTGGGACGGAAAAACCTGGAGCACGTCCCTTGCAGAATCCTCCGACGGTGTCGCGTGGCGGAAGAAAGGCCGTGTCCTCACGCCTCAAGGCGGCGAAGGAAGCTACATCGCGGCGAACGGATCCGCACTCGTTTCCGGCGACGAAATCCTCTACTGGTACGAGGCCGGCGATCCATTTTTCATCGCGCTCGCCCGATCCAAGGATGGTGTTCGTTGGACGCGCGCAGGCGTTGTGCTGAGCCGCGGCCCGCTCGGAAGCTTCGATGAATCCGCCGTGGCCGATCCGTACGTGATTCGCGCCGGAAGGAATTTCTACATGTACTATCTCGGCCAGGATCGCGCCATGCGCCAGCGCCTCGGCGTCGCCGAATCGCCGGACGGCGTCCACTGGGAAAAGCTCCGCACGAACCCGATCCTCGAACTCGGCGCCGCCGGGGCTTTCGACGAACGCGGCGTCGGCGAAGCGGCAGTCTGGCCGTCAGGCGGATCGTACTGGATGCTCTACACAGGCCGTGATCGCAACGAGCATCGAAAAATCGGTTTAGCGAAGTCTTCGGACGGCATCCATTGGGAACGCCAGTTGAACTTCGCCCCGATCGGCGGTACGGAACCATGGAACCGCGTGGTGATGTGCGACCCGACCGTAGAGGTGACGCCGGAGGCCATCCGCGTCTGGTTCGGCGGCGGCGACGCGCCGAGTCCCGATCAAAACCTCCACGGCCAAATCGGCCTCGGCCTGCTCAGAGAACTCCGGCCATGATGCTGCGGCTTTTACGCCGTCCGCGACCGATACTGCCACCACACGAAACCGGCCCCGATAGCCATCAGGAGCAAGATCAGCGTATTGGGCGCCGGCGTCGCCGATGGCGTCGGTCCATTACCGGGCGCCGGCAGCCCGGCTTGGGCAAAGACCAGCGCGTCAATTCCGTTGCCGCCGGAGTCGGTCGTATCGCCATTCGTACTGAGACGCGAAAACGTGGACAATTCGCTGTTGTCGGCCAGGGAGAACGAAATCTTGTACGTGTGGCCGATCACGGTTGGGATCGTCTGGCTAATCGCGTCGTACGCCTGAACGGCGCCGTCAAACCAGCAACTGTTTGGCGTCGCGCCGCCGCAACCTGAGGTCCTGACCACCCCTCCGGCGCTTGCCCCATACTGATTAGCGTAAATCCAACCATTCGGCACGCTGCTGTTGCCGTTCGCGCTATATACGCCTCCCGAGAAGTCGCCATTTGTAAGAAGGTTGGGCCCCGGAACGGTCTGGTCGACCACCGACACTTGTTCGATAGTTATGTATGCGGGATCCTCGCGAATGGCGATGGTGATCGCCGTGTTGGCTACGGCCGCTACAAAATTGACCGAGTATGTCTGGAATGTCGAGCCGTTGCCCCCGCCCGGGATCGGTGTGCCGTTCAGGTCGAGAATCGCGCCGACTGGTGGTGGCACGTTGTTCGGATCTACGAGCGGATTCGGCTTGGCGTGCGACTTCGTCGTTTTCGCTGCGTGGCTTACCCCTGCCCCGAGCCCTAAGACTAAAACTCCAATCAGGATTTTCATTCGCCCTCTCAGGTGGCAGACTGCTTTATAAATGCGACAACTCGATGGTCCGCACACAAGCGGCAGGCGGCCCTCCGACGCACCTTTTGCCGGTAACGTTACCCAGATGCTAAAAGCAGCATAATATTATCCTGAGTCAAATGCAAGGAAAATTCCTAAGAGAAAAGTCAAGGGTCAAATGTCACGCATTTGCCTCTTTGATCCTGGAACCACGATCAGACGGGACCCCGAGAGACATATAACGGGAGACCTGACAAGCGTCCACTGATGCTGGATGTGTCTCGTTGAACACATTCGTCATATGATTTGACCCGCACCCGGTAATGGAGAACGTTCCGCTGTGGCTCGCGAACGTAAGTTACTCGCGCGCCGCGACCTGGAAATGACTGAGAGTCTCCGCGTAAGCCGCAATGCCCTTGTAAAGGGCGTCCGCGATCTTCTGCCGGTACTCCGGCTTCTTTAAAAGCCCCTCGTCTCCCGAGTTGGTGAGAAAACCAATCTCCGCCAGCACGCTCGGCATCGAGGCCCCGATCAGCACCACGAAAGGAGCTTTCTTCACTCCGCGATTCTTCGCAATCGGATTACTCTTCGACGAAAGCGTGTACAGCGATGATTCGATTCTTGTCGCAAACTCCCGCGACTCGTCGATCTTATCCTTTAGCGCGATCTTTTGCAGGATGTCCTTCAACTCAAACAGGGACTGCTCGGAAGTCGCATTTTCACGAGCCGCAGTGTCAAGCGCAGCCTTGGACGTAGTGAAATTCAAGTAATATGTTTCGACACCTGCAACGGCGCGGAAGGGCGACGAATTGGCGTGAATGGACAAAAACAAATCCGCCTTTCTGTCATTCGCGATCCGCGTGCGTTCTTCTAGCGCAATGTATGTGTCATCTGAACGCGTGAATACGACGTCGCTGTTGAGATGGTCTTCGAGCAGCGTCCCGAGCCTCTTCGCTACGTCGAGGACGACGTCTTTCTCATATAGACCCGAGGCTCCGTGCGTCCCCACATCGTGGCCGCCGTGACCTGGGTCGATCACCACCCGTCCGAGCTTCAGTCCCAAAACCCTCGTAAGGGAGCGGTCGCCGTTGGTATTCTTCTTCGCGGGCAACGCCTCGCTCATCGGTTCGGGTCTCGAAGGAGGTGGCGGCGCCGTCCTGGCCAATTCCGGCGGCGGCAGGACTCCGCGTGCGTTCGCAACCGCCGCGGACGGCCCCGGAATGGAAACTCTCGCCGTCTTTGCGATCAGCACCGTGGAAGGCTGCGCAAGCAATTCCTCTTTTCCTTCGGCGCGCGGAGGAGCGGCGCGGAATGGCGGCGGATCGAACTTCCTGGGTTCAGCTTTTACGGCCGGCTCCGGCGCGGGCGGCGCGGATAAAACCGGCGCGGATAACGCCGGCGTGGATGCGATCAGATCCGCTTCGGCCGCGCGCACCGGAGGATCGGTCAATTTCTTCGCGCCTGTTACGCTCGTTGCCGGCGGTGCCGGCTTGTCCTTCACTCGCAGTTCGACCATTAACCGGTCGGGGGCCGAAAGCTGCGATGCCGTAAACTCCGCCGCCTGTTCCAGGTCGAGCACCACGCGCGTCACGCCCGGCTGCGTCTCCGCCACGCGGATCTGCTTCAGAATTGCGTCATTCACCGGAATGACATGCATCCCCTTCGAAACCATCTGCGGTTTCGCGCCTTGAATGTCGAAGAACAGACGGTCGGGATTCGCCAGACGATCGGACTTATAACGAAACTCCGAAGAAACCTCAATCGCGACGCGAGTCACATCGCCCAGCGACCAGAATCGCACCGCGGTTACTTTGCCGGGCGCGTTGATGCTCGCGCCCGCGCATAACGCGGCTGCCGGGAGAATCCCCGCGACCAGCGCGGTGATCCTACTGCGTCGTTTTGAGGTACAGCCTGCCATTCTCGTCTACAAATTTCTCAAGCTTCGGATGCTCCGGAGGTTGAGGCGGGTCGGCCGGCTTCGCGGCGGTTTGTTTCTCCGCCGCTGCCTTTGCGTTCGAATAATTCTTGCCAACCTGCTTCACGTAATTCTGTGTTTCCTTGTACGGCGGAATCTGTTTATATTTCTGCACCGCGCCCGGACCCGCGTTATAAGCGGCCAGCGCCAACTGATCGTCTTTGTAAATCCCCTGGAGATACTTCAAATACTTCACGCCCGCTTCGATGTTCTGTTCCGGATCGAAGCTGTTCGTCACGCCGAGCATCCGCGCCGTTCCCGGCGACAACTGCATCAGACCCTCAGCCCCCTTCGACGAAACGGCGTATGAATTGTAATTACTCTCGACTTTGATGATCGAATGAACCAGCAGCGGATCCACTTCGTGTGCCTTCGCGGCATGGTCGACGATTTCGGAAATCTGCGGTTGTGGCTTGAATGCCGGAGCGCCGGGCGCCGGAATCACGCTGCGCACCAGTTTCCCCGTTCGCGGGTCTGCGCGCACTACGATCGCTTTCCGCTCCGAAGAGCTTCCGTCTGCTGCGCGCACGGGGGAGGCGGCCAGCATCATCGTGGCAAGTATAAAACAAATATACACGATCATGTTTCTCCGAACTAGAACCCTGGCTCCGGAGACATACGTTATCATCATCTCATGAGCGCGGCCGGGTTCGTCTTGGTCGGCGGCCGAAGCACCCGGATGGGCCGCGACAAAGCCCTCCTCCGGATCGGCAATCAGACTTTTCTCGAACGCACTGCCGAAACCGTCGCCGCGGCCACCGGCAAAGTCACCCTCATCGGACCGCCCGAGCGCTACCCCGATATCAAATATCCGATCATCCCCGATTGCCTTGAAAGCCGCGGACCGCTTTGCGGCCTTCTCACCGCGCTCGACAATACCGACGCCGACTGGAATCTCGTTCTCGCCTGCGACCTGCCCGCCATCCATATCGAGTTCCTGAAAAACCTGCTCCATGCCGCCGAATCGAGCGATGCCGAGGTTGTGGTTCCCCAAACGTCTGGCCGCATCGAGCCCCTTTGCGCCGCCTATCATCGCAGCATCCGCGATAAAGTCGCGGCGGCTCTCACCCGTAACGATTTGAGAATGCAAGATTTCGTCTCCACGTTGCGGACGAAAATCGTGCCGGTCGACGATGCCGCCGTCCTCAAAAACGTCAACACCCCCGAAGACTACAGCCACGCGCAGGCACACTATATCGAGTTCCGCAACGTATATAAGACGTTCGATCGACCCGTTTTAGTCGATGTCAACTTTCACGTAAATGCCGGCGAAACCGTCGCGATCATCGGGCGCAGCGGCGTAGGCAAGTCAGTGACTCTAAGCCACATCATGGGCTTTTTGAAACCCGACAAAGGCAACGTCTTCGCTTCATACACCGACATCACCAGTTTCAATGAAGCCGAAATGCGCCGCATCCGCAAGCGCGTCACGATGGTTTTCCAAAGCGGAGCGCTCTTCGATTCCCTCACCGTCGGTGAAAATATCCTCTTTTCGCTCGAACTGCGCGACGATTACGACGCCAAAAACAAGGAAGATGTCGTCAACGGACTGCTCCAGATGGTCGATTTGCTCGAATATAAGGATCATTATCCGGCCGATTTGAGCACCGGCTACAAGCGCGCCGTCGCCATCGCGCGTGCGCTCGCCGCGCAGCCTGAATGCATTCTTTACGACGAGCCGACCACCATGGTCGATCCCGTGATGTCGGACCACCTGGGAAATCTCATGCTGCGGCTGAAGACGCAACTACAGCTCACCGGAGTCGTCGTGACGCACGATCTGGAACTGCTGCGGAAAGTGGCGGATCGAGTCGTGTTTCTGTTCGAAGGCAGCGTGATTTATTTCGGTCCCGTGGCGGACCTGGAGAAGGCGGACCATCCGCATATCCAGGAATTTTTGGCGATGGACCGCGTCTAGGACGTTCACCGGCCGCTACGGCTAAACCTTTGATTCTGCGGCACTGTAACGAAACGATTCGCTTCACAATAGCTTGTCAAACAACCGAATTTACTGACAATTCTTTACGTTGCACCGTGCTTTTCCCAAACCGCCTCTATAATCGCGAGTGGTAATACTCGTTCAACGAGGGAAATCACGCGCACTGCGGATTCAGTATTCCGACGTGGCCGCACTGAAATGAACCGTCATCTGAACAGGCGCCGTGCTTTGCAACTGTTGCTGACGGCATCGCTTGCACAACGCCGCGCCGCATCCCAAGCCGACGAGCCGCCGACATGGCCGGAAGACGGACGCATTCCGCCTGAGCACCGCGATCGTTTGGTCTTCCTGACCCGGGACGAGCACACCATCGTCGTGCTTGTCCCGCAAGCAGGAGGGTCGAAGAAGATTGTTCGAGTCGCTCTGAAAAACGATCTCGTCCCGTCAATGCCCGTTGCCATTCAGCGTCTTCCGGAATCGAGTCTCGAATACGCATACACGCTTGAAAACGGGCAAGGGGCCACGGACGCGATAGGCGCATGCTCACTGATCGTCGCCGCGGAGGACCCGACCCTAAAGGTCATTCCGCCGATCGAGAACAGCCGCCGTCTTTGGTCTGGATCGGCCGCTCGACACTCCATCGCGAAAGAAACGATGTTCCCTCAAACCCGGCCGGGCGAATACGTCCTCTGGTTCCATCAAGACGATAATTTCATACGGCCTGGAACGAAAATTCGGCGGCTTCCGCCTCGAATCCGCTTATCTACCGGGATTGACCACGGCCTGGTTCTCTTGCGGTGAATGGGTCGAACTTGACCAGTCCTGGCCGGAAGAGGTTTTCAAGCAATTGGATTGGTTCAACCGGCGCGAATTCAGGGAGAAATCCGCTGTAACCGCCGCCCCCATGTTCCCGCCGGATACACCACCGGCCCAAATCGCGGGCAAGCTACGGACCGATCTCCAACACATGACGACCGCAGGGTTGCTGAACGAGTCCTCGCCTTATGTCTCCGAGGTCCTGGACCTGCTGCGAGACTGGAATCCTTCCGCCAGGCGCACGCCGAAAGCACAGCCCCAAACAGAGCGGGAAAAGATGATCGCTCTGATTCTTCAGTTCGCACTGGGGCGTTCCTGAAACAAGCCACAGCCGGAAACGCAGTCCGGCACGGATGTCGATAAAGGTGTAAAAAGGATTCAGGATGAAAACCCTCATTCTTGCGTGCCTTGCTGCGGCCCTGTCGGCGCAGACGCCGACCATCGAACAATCGCTGAATCTGAAAACCGCCGCATCGCCGCGCATTTCGCGGGACGGACGGTTTATCGCCTACACTGTTTCTGAAACCAACTGGGAAGAAAACTCCTTCGACACCCAGATCTGGATGGCCATGACTGCTACAGGCGAGCGCTATCAGCTCACGCACGCCAAGAAATCGTCGAGCGAGCCGCGCTGGTCGCCCGACTCGAAACGGCTCGCATTTCTGTCCGACCGCGACGGCAGCCAGCAGATCTACGTCATCTCGCCCGCCGGCGGCGAAGCGACGCAGCTCACGCATTTCGAAGGCGGCGTCACAGCCTTCGACTGGTCGCCCGACGGGCACGCGATCGCTTTCACCTCTACCGGCGGCGAATCGAAGGCTAAAAAGGATCGGAAGGACAAATACGGCGAGTTCGAGATCGTCACCGGCGATTACACCATGGTCCATCTCTGGACCCTGAACGTCGACGATGAAAAACCCAAACCCGAAGCATTGACCAGCGGCACCCAATTCAGCGTCGGCGGATTCAGTTGGTCGCCCGATTCCAAACGCATCGCCTTCAGCGCCACGCGCGATCCGGATCTTTCCAGCTCCGATACGGCCGACATTTATGTCGTACGGCTCTCGGATAAGTATGTGAAGAAGCTGGTGGAAGCGCCGGGCGCCGACCGCAATCCGGTCTGGTCGCCGGACGGCTCGCAGATCGCCTATGAGTCCGGACGCGAATTTTCGTTCCTCAATAGCCATGTCGCAATTATTCCGGCCGAAGGCGGAAAAGCGAGGATCGTCGCGGAATCCTTTGACGAAGATCCGCGTTTGATTGCGTGGTCGAACAATGGAATTTACTTCGAAGCGATGCAGCGGACTGCTGCGCACCTTTTCCGCCTGAATCCCGACAACGGGTCGGTTGAGCGCGTGAGCGACCCCGCGAATCTGCAACTCGGCTCCGCGACGTTTACCCAGGATTATTCTCGCGTCGCGTTCACCTGCGCATTCCCGAACCAATATCCCGAAGTGTGTCTGTCGCCGCTTTCCGGATTTAGCCCGCGCCCGGTGACCACGATGAAAGACCAGCTCAAGGGTTTCAAGCTGGCGACCCGCGAGATCTTCGAATGGAAATCGAAGGATGGGACTCCCATAGAAGGCATTCTCATCAAGCCCGCCGATTTTGATCCCGGAAAAAAGTATCCGCTGCTGGTCGTGATTCACGGCGGCCCCACCGGAGTTGACCGGCCCTCTATCGCAGGCGACCGTTCTTACCCTATTGAGATGTTCGCTGCGAAAGGTGCGGTCATTCTGCGGCCGAACTATCGCGGCTCGGCTGGCTATGGCGAGAAATTCCGCGGATTGAATGTCCGCAATCTCGGGCTCGGCGATGCCGACGACGTCCTCAGCGGCGTCGATGCTGTCATCGCCAAGGGCTACATCGATAAGGACCGCGTCGGAACCATGGGCTGGAGCCAGGGCGGCTATATCTCAGCGTTTCTCACCACCTACAGCGATCGCTTCAAGGCCGTCTCGGTCGGCGCGGGAATTTCGGACTGGATGACCTACTACGTCAACACCGACATCCACCCCTTCACGCGGACGTATTTGAAAGCGACTCCCTGGGCGGATCCCGAGATTTACAAAAAGACCTCGCCGATCACCTACATCAACAATGCGAAGACACCCACCCTCATCCAGCACGGCGAACTCGACAAACGCGTGCCCATCCCCAATGGTTACGAGCTGTATCAAGGCCTCAAGGACCGTGGCGTCCCCGCCAAGATGATCGTCTATAAAGGCTTCGGGCACGCGATCAACAAACCAAAGCAGCAGCGCGCGGTAATGGAGCACAACTACGAATGGTTCAGTCAATGGATCTGGGGCGAGACGCTGCCGTCGGTGGGCGCCGCAGCGGCGTCCGCTGCCCTGGCAGCGCCGAAGTGACCGCTTCCGCTGCGAAATACGTTTGAGCCCGAGAGCGTGTTGCGGGGGCGGGCGAAATCGCCGAAAACAATCTGCGCCACTATTTCGCAGCGTAATATCCGTCGCGCGCCTGCACGATCAAATTCTTCTGCTTCACTGCGACGTGAATCTTTCGGAATCCCGGACCCTGGTCTTTATCCGGGGTGTAGCCGAGACTGTATTGGTTGCGCAGCTCTTCCTGGATCTGCCGGTAAATATCGTCAAGCGACTGCTTCTTCGATCCTTCAAAAAAACCTCCGCCCGTATCCTTTGCGAGCTGTTCCATCACTTTCTTTCCGTCCGGATGCTGCCGCTGCATCGGAGGACGCCCCATCCCGCCATGGCGTCCTCCTCCGCGTCCACCCCAAGGAATCTGCTGAGCCCCATAGGCCTGCTGATCCGTGAACAGAATCGTATACACGAGCGAGTTGGCCCGCTGCGCTGAACCGATCGAATCGGTAAGCGATGTCCGGCTCGCGTTGTCCACCCCATCCGAAAGCACCACAAGCGCCTTGCGGCCGCTCTGCTTCTTCATGATCTCGTCGGAGGCGAGCAGCACGGCGTCATACAAAGCCGTGCCTCCGCGCGGCCTGGGGGCAGGATTCGGATTGTCGCGCCGGTTCAACTGGCGCGGTTGCGCTGCCTCGAGTTCGCGCAGCGCATCCTGAAGTTTTTTCTTCGAATTGGTCAGGTCCTGGAGTAGTTCCACCTCGCCTTCAAAGTGGATTACGAACGCCTGATCCTTGTCCTCGCGAAGAACCTGGTCGAAGAATTTATAACTCGCCCCGCGCTCCTGTTCGAGCACCCGCCGCTGGCTGGCGCTGGTATCGACCAGCAGCCCGAGCGTCAGCGGCAGATCCGATTCCCGGGAAAAATACGAAATCGTTTGCGGGCGGCCGTCCTCGTCGATGAGAAAATCCTCTTTATTGAGATCGCGCACGATTTGTCCGTGGTTGTTGCGGACCGTCGCGAACACATTGACAACATTGACGTCGGTGGTGATTTTCTCCTGCGCCCGGAGAAGCGGAGCCGCCGCGAAAGAAAGGAGCAAGTCGCGCCTGGAAATCATCTGAACGTACCGATGCCTAATGCTTCCAGACGGTTCCATGGATTTATGGTTTACCCGGCTCGAAGCGCTTCGGTTGGCTCGATTGGGGCGGCCCGGCGCGCCGGGACGTAGCTGGCAAAGCAGCAATTGCCCTAAACAGCAGCGCGCAGGTTACGAAAGTGAACGGATCCGTATACGGAGCGGTTTCAGCAACAAAACGTTGGCGATGGTGAAAATCGCCGTCTTCGCGCCGATTCCTAAGGGTCAAAACATTCGCAGCTCCGCCATCACCTCGGCTCCCAAACGTAAGCCGCGAAAGTGCGGCGATTCACGAATCCCATTTGCTCGTAGAGACGTACCGCGGCTCGATTCGATTCCGTCACTGTAAGACTGACACTGCGGCATCCGTGCACCGCAAGCGCGATCAGCGATTGCCGCATCAGTTCATAGCCGAGCCCCGTCCCGCGATCGGCCGACGCGACGCAAACCTGGGTAATGTGCCCGACATCGGGCGCCACCAGGCTCGCCAGCGAGACTCCATGAAGCCGGCGATCGGCGTCGTGAGCCGCAAACGACGCTGGTCCGAAAAAGGTTCCGCATCCTGGATACTGCACGATGTTCATCAGAAACCGCCGCGCGCCGCCGGAAGAACGGTATTGATCGTTGATCTGGCTGTCGACATGCCCCTGATACGCTGTGGAGATCAGACGGGCCGTTTCGTCCTGCCGGCCGATCGTCCACGGCACGATTGAGATCTCCGGTGAGATTTTCGCTGGGAATGACACGGCCGGTCCCAGCGGAGCCTGCATGAAATATCTCGGAAAACCGCGCAGCCAGCTCTGCCGCGGAACGCTTCGTTCGAGCGGCGAAGAAAGCATCATGAACTGCGCCTCGACGCGCCGCACTCCCGCGGACCGCCACATCGCGTTGAGAACAGCCTCCAACAGGGCGTTTTCATTCTCCACCGTGCGAAACGCCCGCCGGACGTAAAGATCGCCGATCAGCCCTTTGCCGTCTTCGCAGACGTAATAGCAATAGCCCGCGGCACGATCACCGCTCATCAGCGCGAACCCGTTCAGCGCCTGCATGTGGACAAAGCGCCGGACCAGATCGGCCGAAGGCCCAAAATCCCAGTCGAGTTCGCTTTGCCAGGCCGCCGTTTCTTCGGCGAGAACCGGCTCCAGTTGGTCCGCGGTAATCCGCCGCAATTCAACGACCGGGTCGGAATACCGGTCTGGAAGAGCAGCCATGATTTGATCCTAGCGCGCCGCTACTCCAACTGCTTATGGAATCGCTGCACGCTCAGCCAAAGGATCGTCACGCCAAATACCGCAAGCGCGGCCATCTGCGGCCAGAGAGCTTCGACGCCCGAGCCTTGCAGAAAAACTCCACGCACGATTTCCATGAAGTATCTCACCGGATTGACGAACGTCAGCCACTGCGCGAGCTGCGGCATGTTGCGAATCGGAAACGTGAATCCGCTCAGCATGAAAAACGGCTGGAAGAAAATCATGGTCGCCATCATCGCCTGCTGCTGCGTCTGCGAAACCGTCGATATGAACAGCCCCGCGCCCAGCGTCGTCAGCAGGAACAACATTGCCGACCCGAGCAGCAACCAGAAACTTCCATTGAACGGGATGTGAAATAACAGCAAGGCTGCCGCCAGCACCAGCAGCATATCCCACAGACCCACCACCACGAACGGGAGCGTCTTTCCGAGAATCAGCTCCGGCGGACGGATGGGCGTCACCATCAACTGCTCCATCGTTCCGATTTCTTTTTCGCGTACGATCGCCATCGCCGTCAGCGACAACGTCACCAGCGTGATAATGTTCACGATCACGCCCGGAATGAAGTAATTCCTGCTGCGCAGATCGGGATTGAACCACACCCGCGTCCTCGCCTCCACCGATGGCGCCGCCACCTGCACCGGCCCCTCCGCCGCAGCCGCGACCATCATCGCCCGCCGCTGCCTTTCGCCCATCTGATTCGAAAACCGCGCGATGGTTTGGCTCGCAAAGCCCGAAACAATCGACGCCGTGTTCGAATTCGTCCCGTCCACCAGCACTTGAACGCTGCTTGGACGCCCGCGCACAACATCGCGGCCGAATCCCGGCAGTACGCGCACCACCGCATCCACCTGGCTGCGGTCCATCATCTGCTGCATCGCGCGCTCATCCGATGGATATCCCGCGATCACAAATCGGCCCGACCCTTCAAATTGAGAAAGCAGCTCGCGGCTCTCCGGAGTGTGATCCTGATCCATCCACGCAATCTTCGCGCTGTCGACATCCAGATTCACCGCGTAGCCGAAAATCAACAACTGGAGCAGCGGCGGGATGAACAGCATCGACCGCATCCGTGGATCGCGCAGCGCCTGAATGAATTCTTTCCGGACCATCATTCGCAACCGCTGTCTCATCGTCAGGCCACCTTCTGCCGCAGCTTCCGCGCCGTGAAGAAGCACACGAACACGCAGTAAAAAACCATCAGGAACAGTTCGAACCACAACGCTCGAATGCCCAGACCTTTGAGAAAGATTCCGCGCGCGATATTCATGTAGTAGCGCGCCGGAACGAACAACGCGATGAACTGGATCACCCGCGGCATGTTGCCGATCGAATAAATAAATCCCGAAAGCAGAAATGCGGGCAGGAAGGAAATAAAGCTTCCCATCTGATAAGCCAGCAGTTGCGTCCGGAACGACGCCGACACCAGGATCCCCAGCGCGAGCGATCCAAAAAGAAACAGGCAGCTTGAAACCAGCAGCAGCGTCATGCTGCCCTTCAGCGGCACGTTAAATACGTAGATCCCCACCACCAGCGCGATCAGCATATCCACCAGCCCCACGGCGAAATACGCAAACAACTTCCCGAACGCGATCTCCGCCGGGCGCGCAGGCGTCGAAAGGAGCTGTTCCATCGTTCCGTTCTCCCATTCCCGCGCGATCGTCAAAGCTCCCAGATTCGACGCGATAATCATCACAATAACTGCGATCAATCCCGGGACAATGAAATTCTGCGAGAGCAAATCCGGGTTGTACCACACGCGCGTCTGCACATCGACGCTCGGCGGCACGGCTCCCATCGCCGTCTGAATCGGCGCCTGCAACTGCGCCGAATACATCGCCACCACCCCCTCCGCGTATCCCCGCGCGATCGACGCCGTGTTCGAATCGCTCCCGTCCAGCAGCAACTGCACCTGCGCCGGCTGTTTCTGCTCGATCTGCCTCGCAAAGTTCGGCGGTATCGCAATGCCCAGCAGGCACTGCCGCCTGTTGATCGCCTGTTCGATCGCGTGATAACCCTGCACTTCCTTCACAGTGAAATAACGCGAGCCCCGAAACGCCTGAGTCAGATCTCTGCTATGCGGAGAATTGCTTTGATCGTAGACGAAGGTCGGGATGCGATCCACATCCAGGCTCAGCGCCCATCCGAAAATCAGCAGCATGATCAGCGGTTGCAGCAGCGCCGCTACCAGGCTCCTTGGGTCGCGAATGATGTGCAGCATCTCTTTTCGGAAAATGGCGCGCGTCCGGCGATAACTCATGCAGCCTTCTTCTCCTCTTCCTTCTCGATCAGGCTGACGAAAACGTCTTCCATCGACGGCGTGATCGAATCGGCCGTCAGCACGTGAATCCCCGCCTCCTCAAGGTTTTTGTAAATCGAAGGAATCGCCGACGCCGGATCGGCGACCTTTACATGCAGCCCTCCGCCAAACACCGCTACATCGAGAATCCCAGGCTTTCCTTCGAGCGCCGCCATCGATCCCAGCAGGTCCGAAGTTTCCAGATTCAACAGGTGTCCGGCGCCGAGCGACGTCTTCAATTCCGCCGGCGACCCGAGCGCGATCACCCGCCCGCCATACATCAGCGCCACCCGATGGCAGTATTCAGCTTCGTCCATGTAGTGCGTCGTCACGAAAATCGTGTGTCCCGCGGCGGAGAGTTCGTAAATCAGATGCCAGAAATTGCGCCGCGCAATCGGATCCACTCCGCTTGTCGGTTCGTCGAGAAACAGTATCGGAGGCTCGTGCAAAATCGCGCAGCCCAGCGCAAGCCGCTGCTTCCAGCCCCCGGACAACGTCCGCGTCAGAGCGTCGCGCTTGTCTTCGAGACCGGCCATCTTCAGCACGTAATCCCGCCGCTCCGCGAGTTTCCCGGGCGCGACCCCGTATACGCCTCCGAAAAACTCGATGTTCTCCTGGACCTTCAAATCGTCATACAGCGAGAACTTCTGCGACATGTATCCAATGTTGCGCTTGATCTCTTCCGGCTGAGTTTCAACATCGAACCCGCCGACCGTCGCGCGCCCGGAGGTGGGCGGCAGAAGTCCGCATAGGATTCGAATCGTCGTCGATTTCCCCGCGCCATTCGGCCCAAGAAATCCAAAGATCTCACCCGGCGCCACATCGATCGAAACATCATCGACCGCGACAAAATCCCCAAACCTCTTCACCAGGTTCTCAATGTGAACCGCAGGCCCCCGGTTCCGGCTCCCTCCTGGCTCCTGGCCCCTGGCTTTAGGCTGCACGTGTCACCTCTCCGCGCCGCGACAGAGCGATAAAAACATCCTCCAGCGAGGGCACGATCGGCCGGAAGGAAAACGGCGTGATCTCCACCAGCTTCTCCGGCGTCGTCACGTCCTGATTCACGAACAGATGCAGATCCGCTCCCGCTGGTTGAACGGTCAGCACACCCGGTTGCTTTTCTAGAACGTCGATCGTCTTGCGATGATCGTCCGACTTCAGCAGGTACACATGCTCCGGGAGACTGTGCTTCAAAGCCTGCGGCGTGTCGCAGCGAATGATCTTGCCGTGATTCATGAACGCAACGCGATTCGCCCGCTCCGCTTCGTCCAGATAAGCCGTCGCCGTGAAAACCGTCAATCCCTCCCGAACCAGCCGGTACAAAATCGCCCAAAAATCGCGCCGGGATACCGGATCGACGCCGTTGGTCGGCTCGTCCAGGAACAGGACGCGAGGCTTGTGCAGCAAAGTGCACATGAGCGCCAGTTTCTGTTTCATCCCTCCCGATAGCTTCCCCGCCGCGCGCTTCGTGAACGGGGACATGCGCGTCATCTGGAGAAGCCGTGCGCTCAGTTCATCGTATTCGCGGCCCACGATGCCGAACAGGTCGGCGTAGAACCGCATATTCTCTTCCACCGTCAGATCGGCATACAGGCCGAACCGCTGAGCCATGTATCCCATCTGATCCTTCACCTGGTCCAGCTCCCTGGCGACGTTGCGGCCCGCCACGATCGCAGTTCCCTCCGTCGCGTCCATCAATCCGCAGAGAAGGCGCATGGTCGTCGTTTTCCCAGCGCCGTCCGGGCCGACCAGCGCGAAAATCTCGCCTTCTTCGACGTCGAGATTGACATGATCGACCGCCAGCAGCTCGCCGAATTTTCGCGTCAGATTCCCGGCGTGAATGATCGTGCTCATAGAATGATTTCGGCGTCCACCGGCATGTTGTTTTTCAGTTCGTGACTCGAGTTGTCTACGTCGATCTTGATCCTGTAGACCAGTTTCACGCGCTCTTCTCTGGTTTGAATCTGCTTCGGAGTGAACTCGGCTTCCGACGAGATGAAGGAAACCACGCCGTTGTACGATTTGTTCGGGAACGAATCCGTCGTCAGCCTCACTTTCTGTCCCAGCTTCACTCGCCCGAGGTCGGTTTCGTTGATGTAGCCGCGCAGCCATGGATGCTCCAGATCGCCGATTGTTACAATCGACGTTCCGGCGCCCAATACTTCCCCAACCTCAGCCGACTTCACCAGAACCACTCCGTCTACGGGCGTATAAGCCGCTGTGTCGTTGAGCTGCGCTAGAGAGATTCCGGCCTGCGCGCGGGACTGCTCAATCGCGGCCTTCCTCTGCACCAGTTCCTGCTCTTTGCGCTGCAATTCGAGCCTGTTGGCTTCCGCTGTTTTTACATCCGCTTCCGCCCGGGCAACCACCGCCCGCTGCGCCGCAATGTCTTCCTTCCGCGGGCCTTCCTTTAGCAGCGAATACTTCTCCTGCGCCTGCCGGAGCACAGCCTCCGCGCTGTCGAGCTTCGTCCGCGCCTGATCGTACTGCTGGCGTGAAATGTCTTCATTCTTGAACAGGCGCTGGGAGCGCTCCCAATCCTGTTGCGCGAGCTGAAGCTGCGCTTTCGCGTCGTTCACGCCCGCTTCGGCCTGCTGAATGTCTTGCGGCCGGTTGCCGCTCAGCAGCGCGTCGAGCTGCGCCAGTGCCTGGCTCAACGCCGCGCGCCGTGCCGCTATGTCGCTTTCAAGAGTCGCCCGCTGAAACGCGATCGACGTCTCCAGTTGTCTGTAATTGGACTCCGCTCCTAACACCGAAGCTTTGTCTCTGGCGGTCTGTTCGCGAAGCTGAATCGGATCGAGCCGCGCAATCAATTGGCCCTGCTTCACCCACGCGCCTTCATCCACCGTGCGCTCGACAAGCCTTCCGGCGATCTTGAAGGAAATCGCGACTTGCGTCAGCTCGAGATTTCCGGAAAACAGAATGCGGTTTCCGTTATTTGCGTTCTGCGAGCGCCAGTAGTAATAACCCGCGGCCCCAATCGCGCAAACAACGAGCAGAATGACGATGCGTTTTCTCATTGATTTACGTACTCCCGAATTTTCCCCGTAGCTGTTGCCAGGTCGATGCGAGCTACGTTGTAGTCGTACAGCGCGTTGATCTGGTTGTCGCGCGCGCGGTCGAGCCGCGTCTGCGCGTCGGTTACTTCAATCGAATTCGTCACTCCTGCCTCGTAGCGCCGCCTGGCCTGCGCCAATTCCTGCTCTGCGAGCCGCATGCCTTCCTGGGCCGTCTCCACTTCGGCCGCCGCCGAGCGGACGCTGTCGAAAGCGAGCCGCACATCGAGTTCCACCTGCTGTTCAAGGTCGCGTGTCCTGGTCCGCTCCTGCCGATACTGCGAAAGGCTTTCCGCCTTCCGCGCATCCCGCCGTCCGCCGTCGAAAACCGGGACTCTTACGCCGGCGCCGTAAGTGTAGGTGGGCAACGTTCCGAAAGCCATGCTGCCGATCGTTCCGTAATCGGCGCTCGCGGTCACCACCGGCAGCCGCTCCCACTTCACCGAATCGTAGGAGAGCTTGGCCGAATACTCCCGGTCCTGCTGCGCCTTTAATTCCGCCCGCGTCTTTCGCGCTTCCGCCAATGTGTTCTCCATCGCTCCAATGTCGGCGGGATGATAGGAAAGCTTATCCGTCAGCTCCAAGGTCGCATCCAGCTTCAACCCCATCGCGCGCAGAAGGTTCAACGCGGCGCGCCGCCGGTCGTTCTGCGCGACGGTCATGCGCTGTTTGTCATTTGCGAGCTGGACCTGTGCGCGGACAACTTCGATTCCCGTCCCCGTTCCCGCGTCTTTCTGGTCCTGCGCTGATTTGAGAAGAGCTTGCGACAGCTCCACGTTCGCCCGCGCCGTCTCGAGCGCCGCATCGGCTCGGAGAGTCGCGAGATAGGCGCGCGCCACCTGATCGCTCACCTGATTTTGTGTCGTGTCGAAATCATCCTTCGCCGCGGTCACATTGACCTTCGATGCCTGATACTTTTTGATCACGCTGTAATCGAAAACTGTTTGCGAAACACTCGCCCGCGCATCGAAAACCGAGTACGGACCCACGATTGCCGGAACCGTAAACCCCGCAAACTGCGGAATCGCGAGAGTGAATCCGTAGGCGTGAAGGTTGGTTGTCTGCCGGTGATCCTGTACCGAACCCTCCAGATCCGGCAGCAGCGCCGCCCGCTGTTCGAGCCGGCGCATATCCGCCTGCTTGATCGTCTCCATGGCCAGCGTGATTCTTGGACTCCCCTCGGGCGTCAGCGCGATTTCAACCGCGCGTTTCATGCTCAGCGACAACGTTTGCTGTGCGGCTCCGTCGAACTGCGCAAGCGCCAATGCAGGGATGGAAAGGAAAAGTGCGGCGCGCATTTAGAAATCCTCCTTTGCGCGGAATCCCGCGGCTGCGAAGGTCACCAGTTGAGCCAGAACGGTCGGTTGATCGAAGTTCATATTTGCAGGCATGAGTTCCGGCATCGCATACGCACGCGATAAAACGTGCGCCATCGCACCCGCCGTGAAATGCATCCTCCACTGAATCTCGCCGGCGGAAAGATGGGGAAGAGCGCGTCCGAACGCTTCCGAGAATCGTTCCACAATGACCAGCAGATGCCGCTTGAACAGCCGTATCAAAAATGCGTCCGGCGTGGCGAGTATGCGGGCCATTAGAGGATAAACCGAAGAGAAATCGGCTCGCATGATCGGCTGAAGGAATGCGATCAGAATCTGCTCCAGCGTCGGATTCGGCCCCGCCGCCGCCAGCATTTCCAGCCGCCTCTGATTCACCGGTTCAACCCGCCGTGCAATCACTGCGTCGATCAGACTGTCTTTCGTTTGGAAATGATAATTCACGGCCGCCAGGTTTACCTCGGCTTCCGCGGTGATATCGCGCAGCGAAGTCCCATCGAAACCGTTCTGCCCAAACAGCTTCTCGGCGGCATCCAGGATCCGGGTTTTCGTATCGGCCGGTCGTGCGATCATACGTTTGTTTCAATCATACGCTTGAACTAATCAGCCGTCAACCCCTTGAGTTTACAATTGAATCGATGCCTGAATCCGCAAACCTCTTTCTCCGCCGTCAAATCGAGCGTTTGCGTATGATCCCAAAGCGAAAGCGGATCGTCTTTCCCGAAGGCGACGACCCCAGAGTCCGGGCCGCCGCTCAACGCTTGTTGCGAGACCAGCTCGTTCAGCCGATCGTTCTTTCCGGCCCGTCAGATTGCCCGAAATATGCGGATTTATATCTTGAACGGCGCCGAGCCAAGGGCGCAACCGCCGCCGAGGCCGAACGCGCGGCAAATGATCCGCTTTATCGCGCAGCGCTGATGGTCGCCGCAGGAGATGCTGACGGAGGCGTGGGCGGCGCTGTGAATACAACCGCCGAGACTGTGCGCGCCGCATTGCAGTGCATTGGAACCGCGGAAGGAATCCGGACGGTGTCCGGCGTTTTCTTTATGTGCGTGCAGGATCAACGGTTTGGCCATGATGGAGTGCTCGCGTTCGCCGATTGCGCGATCGTCGTAAATCCGACTGCGAACGAGATCGCCGATATCGCGATTTCGACGGCGCGCTCGACGCGCGCGGTGATCGGGGCGGAGCCGAAAGTCGCCCTGCTGTCGTTTTCGACCAAGGGCAGCGCAACGCACGATTTTGTTGACAAAATGACGGCAGGATTGCGCATTTTACGCGAAAAAGACCCGCAAATCGATGCAGATGGTGAACTTCAGGCGGATGCGGCTTTAGTGGCCTCGGCCGGGATGTCGAAAGCGCCGGGATCGACTGTGGCAGGTCACGCGAACACATTGATTTTCCCCGACTTAGGGAGCGCGAACATCGCCTATAAGCTGGTCGAAAGATTGGGCGGCGCTGCGGCGTTCGGACCGTTTTTGCAGGGACTCGCAAAACCGTTCAATGATTTGTCGCGCGGCTGCTCGCCCGAAGACATTTATGGAGCCGCGATTATTACGGCGCTTCAATCGGAGGCATCGCACATTGCTGCCGTTTAAGCTGATCTATCACGACGGGTACGATCTGAATCTTGGCTCGCACGTATTTCCGTCGCAGAAATATCGTTTGATTCGCGATCGGCTCCTTTCCGACGGGTTCGCGCATCCTGGCGACTTTATTGAGCCCGAGCCTGCCACGGATGAAGATCTGATGCTGGTGCATCGGCGCGCCTGGGTACAGCGATTGAAGAACGGCACGCTCGATTACATGGAGCTGATGAAGCTCGAGATCCCATACTCACGGGAAATGGTGCGGGCCTTCTGGCTGGCCGCGGGAGGAACGATTCTGGCATCGCGCAAAGCGCTCGAGGACGGGATCGGATTCAACATCGGCGGCGGCTTTCATCACGCTTTTCCGGGCCATGGCGAAGGCTTCTGCGCGATTCACGACGTCGCGGTGGCGATCCGCAAGCTGCAACAGGAAAAGCGCATCGAGCGGGCAATGGTTGTCGACTGCGATGTTCACGACGGCAATGGGACAGCCGGGATTTTTAGCGGCGATCCCACGGTTTTCACGCTGTCGATCCATCAGTTCAACAACTATCCGAGCATCAAGCCTCCATCTACGATCGATATCGATTTAGCGGACGGGGTGGGCGATGAAGAATATCTGGAGAAACTCGGCTCCGCATGCCGGCGCGGGATGAGCGAGTTTCGTCCGCAGCTTGTCGCCTATGTGGCGGGGGCGGACCCCTATCGCGAAGATCAGCTCGGGGGATTGTCCCTGACCATCGACGGATTGAAGCGGCGCGACAGGCTGGTGTTTGATCTGGCCAGAAAGTCCGGCGCGCCGGTGGTGGTGACGCTCGCTGGAGGATATGCGGTTCGAGTGGAGGATACGGTGACGATCCATTCGAACACGGCGAAGGCGGCGGCGGAGTGCGTGGCTCAGTTCTCTGCGGGGTTGCGTTCTACGTGATCGATGACGAGCATCTCGATGGGGAGTTTTCGCGATTCCAGCTTAAGGCCGAGTTGCTCCTGCAACGCTGTAAAGATTGAGATGCCGGCATCGCTCGACGGACGATCGTCCGCGTTCGGGGAAAGCGTAGCCGCAGACCTGTCCCATTCGAGAGTGAAATCGAATACACCTTTGAGACCGGTCATATCGGCGATATGGAAGCCGGTGCTTCGCGCCAGCACCTCGGCAAAGTGAGCCATGGAAGCATGCTCGGCTGTGAGATGGCCGTTGCTATTATGAATCCGGCTGTTGCCATCATCGGAGGCCGGCTTGAGTTTGCCGCCGCCTTTCGCGACGACAAGAGCGAAACCATTGGTCTCCCTGGTCTCGCGATGAATCTTCAACGCGAAGCGGCCGGCGAGGAGATTTTGCAGCATGAGCATGAGCTGTTCGTCTTTGGCGGGGCCGGGCGCCCTGGCGGATATGTCAAAGCGTTCTGAATCGAGCCAGCCGGGGCCTGAGATCTGGTCTTCGTGCAGGCCGTAGGCGGATGCGATCAGGTGCTTCAACGTGACATTCGTCGAGCGGAGACGCGCGTTGTCCCAGTCGGTGTGAGCGGTGCCGCTGCCGGAGTGGTTCGGTTTGACGGTGGCGGCTTCGAAGGCGGAAGGCTGGGCGACGACTGCGGAAGCGGCAAGGACAACCAGTAAGGCGCGCTGGAGATACATATTCGAATCATACTGAACGCAGCAGCGCGCAAGAACGAGAGAGTTGTGCTTGGAGCGTTCGGACGAAGCCGCTCGAACGCTCCGGCAAGGGTTAATGTTAATGAAGTTAAGCGGCCGCTCTTCTGACCTCGTAGATCGCCCGGATGAGCCGCCGCGTCCGATCGATGAACGCTCGTTTTTGCGCCAGGACGCTTTCCAAAAGGACACCGACGGCAAAATGGCCTGTAACATCGGCGGCGGCAATCAGGGCTTCATACTCTCCGATCCGCATCTCGATCAAATGGATTGCTTTCGCCATCACGAAGAGTTTCTTGGCTTCGGGCGACTGAATTTCGGCGAGTTCATTCTTGAAATCCTCTACCCACAACTCTTGCAGGCGGCCGCTGAGTTTCATCGGTTTCTCTCCGATGATCTCGAAGCATTTGTCGAGCGTCTCGTTAATCTTGCCCGAAAGGAACACTCTGGCTTCGAGCGCTTCTTTGATATCGGGGTGCTGGGCCGCCTGGCTGAGTTCCTGAAAGATTGCGGTTGTGCGCTCCGCGCCTTGACGCACATCGCTGAGCATGAACACGAAAAGTTCCTTGGGATTACGAATTGGCATTGATTTCTCCTTAAGCTTTCGTTAACGGTTTGGGGTTTGGCTGCGCTCAGGCTGATCCACGCAAGCGTTCTGCCGCAGCCGGAGCCGCACATCAGATTGTTGAATCGCCCGGGAGATTTATAAAATGTCAGAGTTGGGAAACCGCGCGGGCTAAACCTTTGCAGGAATCATGATCGGGGCGCTGGCGAGCAACTTGTCCTCGAACTCGTAATCCTGTTTGCCGAAGCTGTTGTGGCGCAGGTACCACTTGTAGGTTTCTTTTAGCCCTGTGATGAAATCCGTCGGCTTGAATTTCAGCACGCGCTGGGCCTTCGCGGTGACTTGCGTGATGGGTGGATTGTCGAGATAAAAGCCGAAATAGAGTTTCGGGCCCATCGGATGCCCGCCGGAGCGCAAGATGAACTCGCGGGGAATGCGGACGAATTTCACGGGCTTTTTCGAGGCTTTGGCGAAGGCTTCCACGGCCTCCATCTGCGATAGCGGACGGGCGTTGGCGATGTTGAAAGCGTGGCCTATGGCGGCCGGCTCATCGATCGCTTTGAGCGCCGCTTTCACCAGATCCTTTACGTAGATGAATTGCATCAGGCGGCGGCCGTCGCCCGGAAGAATGATGGAGCGGTTGGCGCGAAGCCGGTCCCAGAAGTAAGCTTCGCGATAGAACGGATTTCCCGGGCCGTAGACGTAGGGCGGACGCAGCGTAACGACAGGCAATCCGATCCGCTGATGGAGCCGGAACAAGGCCCGCTCGCTCATCGCCTTATGGCGCACGTACAACTCAGGAGTGTCGTCGGGGGCGAGCGCGTCGCCTTCGTGATGATTCAAGCCGTCGCCATAAGCCGCGACGCTCGACATAAAGATGTAGCGATGCAGATTGTTGGAAACTGCCCGGACGGTGGCTTCGACCTGGGCGGCGCTGGTGCCGCGCTCCCAATCGTAGACATTGTCCAGGACGACTTCGAAGTTCTTGCCGGCGAGCGCGGATTTCATGGCGGCCGCGTCGTTGCGATCAGCCGCGATATTCTTGACGCGCCGCCCAAGATCGTGCTTCGGCTTGCGATGCAGGACCGTGACGCTGTGGCCCTGCTTGAGCAGTTCGGCCACCATGAGCCTGCCGATGAACTGAGTCCCTCCGATAACCAGACAATTCATGCGCGGATTTATCGAGATTTAATCGTAGTATTCCAATCCCAAGTGGGTGATCAGATCCTCGCCGCGCATCCAGCGTAGTGTGTTCTTGAGTTTCATGAGCTGGATAAAAATGTCGTGCTCGGGATAAAGCCCGGGCGCGGTCATGGGAGCCTTAAAGTAGAAAGACAGCCATTCCTGAATGCCGCGCATCCCGGAACGCTGCGCCAGATCGAGGAACAGCACCAGATCCAGCACCAGCGGAGCCGCAAGGATCGAATCCCTGCACAGAAAGTCGATCTTGATCTGCATCGGATAGCCGAGCCATCCGAAGATATCGATATTGTCCCAGCCTTCCTTGGCATCGCCGCGGGGCGGATAGTAATTGATGCGAACGGCGTGGTAGAAATCCTTGTACAGCTCGGGATAAAGTTTCGGCTGAAGGATCTGATCGAGCACGCTGAGCTTGGTTTCTTCTTTCGACTTGAACGAGCCCGGATCTTCAAGAACTTCCCCATCCCGATTGCCCAGAATGTTCGTCGAAAACCAGCCGTTCAAGCCGAGCATACGCATCTTCAAGCCCGGGGCGAGGAGCGTCTTCATGAACGTCTGGCCGGTCTTGAAGTCTTTTCCGCAGATCGGAATATTGCGCTCGCGCGCGAGTTCGAGCAGAGCGGGCGTATCCGTCGTGAGGTTCGGCGCGCCGTTGGCGAACGGCACGCCGGATTTCAGAGCGGCATAAGCGTAAATCTGGCTGGGCGCGATTTCCGGATCGTTCTTCATCAGGCCGCATTCAAAGTCTTTCAGCGTTTGATGAACCGCGCTGGGGCGATGGAAAACTTCAGTAGAGCCGCACCAGATCATCACCATGCGGGAGCAGTCGTTGGTCTTTCGGAACTGCTCGATGTCTTCCATCAGCATTTCCGCTTTATCCATTTTTGTGCCGGCCTGCTTGACGTTCGGGCCGTCGATGCGGCGGACGTATTCGTGATCGAACACTGCCTTCATCGGGCGGATTTTCGAGAGGGGCTCTTTCAACGACTCGAGCAGAGTGCGTTCGAGAACCGAAGCGTTCAGCGCGGCTTCGTAAGCGCTGTCTTCATAAATATCCCAGCCGCCGAAGACGAGATCGTTCAAGCCGGCGAGAGGAACGAAATCCTTGATCATCGGCGTGCGGTTGTCGGTGCGCTTGCCGAGACGAATCGTTGCGAGCTGGGTGAGCGATCCAACCGGAACCGCCATGCCGCGTTTCACGGCTTCGACACCCGCGATAAACGTGGTGGTAACCGCGCCAATACCGGGAATTAATACGCCGAGTTTTCCGTCCGCAGGCGCAATCTGGACGTTGTCTTTAGCTGACAAAGCTGGGCGACTCCTTCGAAATCTTTTCGACTCTCTTTTAGAATCGGGCGTCAGTAATTCTCAATCTCGCGCGCATCCAGTAAGTTACGCGCCAGACGTGCAGGACTAAAGGCGAACGTAATATATACTAACACTTTATGGGCAATCGCGCGACAACCGTAGCGGCTCAGGCTGTAATTTCGGCGATTCTGGTTGACGACGAAAAGCTGGCATCGGAGGAATTGACGTATCAACTGAGAGAGTTCCCCGATATAGAAGTCATAGCGACGGCCTCGAATGGCTTGGAAGCGCTGAAGCTCATTGAGGACATGGAGCCGGACCTGGTTTTCATGGACGTGCAGATGCCGGGGCTCGACGGAATGGGCGTGATCCGGAAACTGCGCGAGAAAAAGATCCCGCTTCCATATTTCGTGATGGCGACCGCCTATGACCAGTACGCGGTGGAAGCGTTTCGTCTGGAAGCGCTCGATTACGTACTCAAGCCGGTGGAAAAGGACAGGCTTGGAGCGACCGTGGAGCGGGCGCGGCGGGTGATCGCGGAGAGGGCGCAGCCGGAGCCGCCGGCGCCAAAACCATCGCTGCAGCGGACGAAACTGCTGGTGAAGAGCAATCAGCGGAATTTCATCGTGGATGCGCAGGAGGTGGTGTATGCGACGATCGACGACGGATTAATTACGGTCGTGGCGGCGAATCTCGAAGGACAGTCGAATTACCGGACCATCGAAGAGCTGCAATCGAATCTCGATCCGGATATGTTCTGGCGCGTTCACCGCTCTTATCTTGTGAACATCCACAAGATCAAGGAAGTGATTCCGTGGTTCAAGTCGAGTTTCCAACTGCGAATGGACGACAAGAAGCAGACTGAAATTCCGGTGAGCCGTGTGCAGACCAAGCGGCTGCGGGCGCTGCTCAAACTGTAAGGAGATTGTGTAAAAATATCCGGAAATGTTCGGTCTGATGCGGCGCGCCCCTAGGCTCCCTTACTGCGGAACGTGCAAGACGCTCGGCGTGCGGTACGGCCAGCGATCGCGGATGCTGCTCAATCACGACGCGGTCTTCCTGGCCGAGCTTCTCATCCGGGGCGGGGGCGAGCCGGAATGGACGCGGGCGTATCGATCGTTCAATTGCCTTGCCAAGCCGAAGGAGGTCCTTCCGGTTCTTGACTACGCGGCGGCGATCACGGTGGTTCTCGCGTACTACAAAGCCGCCGATCATTGGGACGATTATCGATCCTGGCATTGGCGGGCCGCGTTGCGGATTTTGTCTCCGCAGTTTCGTAAGGCGGCGGCGCGGCTGCGTGCGTGGGATTTTCCGATCGACAAACTGGACGCGATCCTGCGGACGCAATCCGCGCGTGAGAAAAATCCTCGATCGGTTGCGGATGTCGCCGAGCCGACGGCGGAAGCGACAGCCATGGTTTTCGCGCACGGCGATCCGGCGCTCGAATCGGTGGGGCGGAAGTTCGGGTATCTGATTTATGTGCTCGACGCGTATGAGGACCGGGCTCGGGATGCGGAGCAAGGAACGTTCAACGCTTTGGCGCGATTTCCTGAGATCGACGGGCGCGCTGAAATTCTCCGGACGGTTGAGGAAATCGATCTGCCGGCTGATCTGAAAGAGCGGCTGCGAGCGAATGTCGAAGAGCGGCTCGGGTTGCGGCCTCGGGTGCTGTGCCGCGGGTCGCGCAAGACGCTGAAGGATCGCTGGCGGGATGCTGTGGCGTTCGCTCGAAGGATGCGGGAACGGGAACGAATTGGGCTCGCGGTGTTCGCGGCGGCGGTGGCGATCGCACTGCTTTTTCCACATCACGCGCGCGGAGCGATGTCGGCGCGAGAATGCCTGACGGTTCCTTTCAACCTGATGGCGCTTGGCTCGTTTTTCGCGACTCCGGTTGAGGATCAGAAAAGGCGATGCCTCGACAGAATCGGGTGCTGCGACGGCTCTGAATGCTGCGATTGCGATCCCGGGTGCTGCGATTGCTGCGGGGATTGCGCCTGCGACGGGTGCTGCGATTGCTGAAACTTTTTCTGGCCGCGCTACTGGCCATTTCCGCGTCCGGGCAATCGGTTTATCGGGTACGCGTCGAGACTTCGGCCGGTGATTTCGTGATTGAGGTCCACCGCGACTGGGCTCCCCGCGGAGCCGACCGATTCCGCAAGCTCGTCGCGGAACACTACTATGACGATTCGCGTTTCTATCGCGCGGTCGCCGGGCGATGGGTCCAGTTCGGGATCGCGGGGAAGCCGGAGGTCGCGCGGAAATGGCGCCACAAGACGATTCCCGACGACAGGCTTCGACAGCCGAACACGACCGGCTACGTCGCGTTTGCCAACACCGGTCCGAATACGCGATCGACGCAGGTTTACATCAATCTCGGGGATAATTCCGCGCGCAACGACAAAGAAGCCGGATTCGCTCCGTTCGGGAAGGTCGTCGAAGGAATGGACGTGGTCGAAAGAATCTACACGGGCTATGGCGAAAACTCCGGCGGAGGGATGCGGGCGGGGCATCAGGACAAGCTTTTCGAGGAAGGCAACGCGTATCTCGATCGGGAGTTTCCGAAGCTCGACAGGTTGATCCGGGCCCGGCTTTCGCAGTAGCCGATTTTGGCTCGACGGTGTGGCACACTTCAGCCCCCCGCGGGACTGCTCAGCATGAATTACGTTATAAACTAAACCCATGCTGAATCGCACGATCCTGCTGTTTCTCGCCGCGGCCATGTTGCCCGCCCAAACGAAACGACCGTTCAAGCTCGACGACATCGCCAAATTCAAAAACCTCAACGATCCGCAGTGCTCGCCCGATGGAAAATCGGTCATCTACACGATGTCCCAGATCGATGTGAAAGAGGACCGCAACGGCAACACGCACATCTGGATGATCAACTACGACGGTTCTGGCAATCGCCAGATCACGTCGAGCGAGCAGAGCGAAGGGCAGGCTCGATTCAGCCCCGATGGAAAGTACATTTCCTTCACTTCTTCCCGGCCCGGACCCGCGCGCGGCAGCCAGGTATGGCTCCTGCCGACGGCGGGAGGCGAAGCGCTTCAGCTCACCGACACCAAGGGGCGCCTATCGAGCTACGAATGGTCGCCGGATTCGAAGAGACTCGCGCTGGTGATTGGAGATCCCGATCCCGACGCTCCCGAGAATCCCGAAAACGGCGGGGGCAGCAACAACGCGGCCAATAATAACGGCGGCGGACGCGGCGGGCGGGGAGGCGGCGGACCGGCGCCCAAGCCGATCGTGATCGACCGCTACAAGTTCAAGCAGGACGTGCAGGGCTATCTGCTCAGCGGGCGCCATAGCTACATCTACATCTTCGACCTCGCCACGAAGAAGACCGAGCGTCTCACGACCCAGAAGAAATGGGACGAGGGCGGACCTTCCTGGTCGCCGGACGGAAAGTGGATCGCATTCACGAGCAACCATCGCGACGATCCCGACCGCACGCCCGGCGCGCAGGTGTACGTCGCGCCTTCCCATCCCGGCGCGGCTGAAAAAGCGATCACCGAAGTCAGCGAAATCGGCGCGAGCGGCGGGGGACGCGGCGGAAGGGTGGAATGGTCGCCGGATGGGAAATGGCTCGCGTTCCTGCTCGGCGAAGAAAAGAAGTGGGGAGCGTACAGCCAGGAGCATCTCGCGATCGCTCCCGCCGACGGGTCGGCGAAAGCCACTCTTGTGAAGGCGGCGCTCGATCTTGATCGCGGCGTTTCCGCTCCTCGCTGGAGTGCCGACGGCAAGTCGATCGTTGTCATGGTGACCGACGATATGTCGGTCTATCCCGCTCGTATCCCGCTGAGCGGCGGGCATGCCGAACCTTTGATGGCGAAACCCATCGTTTTGAGCGCCGAGAATCATGCGGCCGGATGCGCGGTGGTCACCTCGGGCGGCGATTCGAAGCACAACGAACTGTATGCGGTGGATAACGGCGCGCTCCGCCAGCTTACTCACGCCAACGATGAAATTATGGCGGAGATCGAATGGGGCAAAACCGAAGAAGTGAAGTTCAGGAGCAAGGACGGCACGGAAGTTCACGGCCTGCTGACTTATCCGGCCGGTTATCAACCCGGCACCAAGGTTCCGTTCCTGCTGCGTATCCACGGCGGGCCGAAAGGACAGGATGGCCACACGCTCAGTCAGGAGGCGCAGTGGTTCGCCGCAAATGGATATGCGGTGCTCAGGGTGAACTATCGGGGCAGCGACGGGCGGGGATCAAAATACCAGAAAGCGATCGCTGCGGACTGGGGCCATTATGAAGTGGAGGACCTCGAAGCCGGCGTCAATCACGTGATCCAGATGGGCGTCGCCGATCCTGACCACATGGGCGTGGGCGGCTGGAGCTACGGCGGCATCCTGACCGATTACATGATTGCGACCGATACTCGCTTCAAAGCCGCCACCAGCGGGGCGGGCACCGCGTTTACGGTTTCGTTCTACGGCACCGATCAGTACATCATTCAGTACGACAACGAAATCGGCCCGCCATGGACCAAGGCCGGCTGGGACGCCTACGTGAAGATTTCCTATCCGTTCCTGCACGCGGATCGGATCAAAACGCCGACCATGTTCCTGGGCGGGGAGCGGGATTTTAACGTTCCGATCCAGGGCGGACAGCAGATGTATCAGGCACTGCGCAGCCTGGGGATCGATACGCAACTGATCATCTATCCGAATGAATTCCACGGCATCCAGCGTCCGAGCTACGTACGGGACCGCTACGAGCGATATCTGGCCTGGTACGACAAATATTTGAAGAACAAATCGAGCATCAGCGCCGCGGCAACGGCTCAACAGCAGCGCTAGTCATCGGGGGGCGGGCTTCGCTCCCCCACCGATCCCGCGACGTTGGCCGGGCTGTTCAGATGAACCCGGCCATCGCTCTACGGCAGGAATGAGACGAATCCCCAGAACTGCGGCCAGTGCATATCGACGCGGCCCTGCGGCGACCAGACCCAGTTGTCTTCCCTGGTCCCGGGAATGACGCGGTAGCGTCCGTCGATTACTTCGTGCTTCCATTCGACGCGCGAGAAATTGATTCTCCACGTCGAGCCGGCCGCCGGTTTTTCACCGAAGGCCACCCAGGGCATCGCAATCTCAACTGTCCATCCCTTGTCGCGATCTCGCGGATTGTTGAGCGTTCCTCGAACGTGAACCGCGGTCTGCAATCCGGGAATGCTCCATCCGTTGTCAGGCTTTCCGCCGTCCTTGTAGGGCTTATCGAGCTTCAGATCCCAGCCGGTGTTGAGCGCGTTGATCTCGAACTCGAAATAGCCGAGCCCGTTGCCATGAGGATCGATGAACACTTCAAAATCGTTGTCGTGAAAAATGACGGAGTCATGTTCGGTGAGCGTCGCCCAGACGTGCGGCTCTTCAAGTTCCGCTCCGATGTACAAGGCGCGATCGTCCCACAAAATCTTCGCCCGCGTTTCGAATCTTGGCTTCACATCGTTCGCGATATCGACAAAGAGACTCGTCCACGGCGCGCGCTTCCAGGCCGGATCGTCGAGTTTGCCATCGATCTTCGGTGTCCCGCGATGCGCGTCATAGCGATTTTGCGCCGCGAGCGCCGCCGCGAAAATCAATGACATAATAGTGCGTTTCATCGTGCCGTCTCTTGTTTACAAACTGCTGATTGCATTGCGGCGTCACCCCGGCTGGACGTGGCTGGGGGTCGTCGTTTATGCGGCCACTGTCACATTACCGCACGAAAACGTTCAGACGTGGGTCGGACAAATCGCTAAACGGATAGGACGGCATGAATTGTACGTGGTTGCGGGCGGCATCGGAATCGCCGGAGGTTTAGTTCTGACGCTAATTGTCCTGCGTAAGGCACAGGAGCGAATCGTAGCGGTCTACTGGGTTCTGACGATGTGCTTAATCGTCGCAACCTGGCGTCTTTTGACCGCAAATAACACGGAATTGGTGCATTATCCGCAGTACATTCCGGAGGGGATGGCGCTGCTGGTGCTGACGCTTTCGCCGGCGGAATCGCTCGCATGGGTGATTCTGTTTGGAGGGATCGATGAGGCATTCCAATATTCGATTCTGCACGGCAGATGGGGCATCCCCTACGATTTCAACGACATTTATATGGATGTTCTGGGGGGAGCGCTCGGCATCCTGATCGCCGCCCGATTCCTTCCGGTGCAGCAAGGGCGAGGTTCGCTCAAGAAAATCATTTTGCGGCCGGGAGTCGTGGTGATTTTGGGGATTGCCGCGGCAGGACTGGTTTTGCTTGCGTCGGGGCGGATGCTTTTGTTCAAAGATGCGGAGAATACGAAATACTGGTTTGCGCTCAGCCGGATGAAGCACACGGGATTTTGGTTCTTCGATGAGACTTGGGGGCCGCATACATTCCACACTTTGTCGCCGATTGAAGGGCCGCTGTTGATTCTGGCGACGCTCGGACTATTTGCGTTCCTCGATGCGCGCCTCCGCATCCTGGCCAAGCTATGAGGATCGCACTGGCGCTGCTGGGATTGTCCGGTCTCGCGCTCTATCTGCGGACGAGCACGCTTTCCGCTGTATTTCAGCCGGGCTTTGTGGACTTTCTGGAGAACGATTCGTGGTATCACGCGCGGTCAATCGATCATCTGGTTCACAACTTTCCGTGGCGGATGCCATTCGATCCGTACAGCGGCGTTGGATCGACGCCACAGATGGCGACCGGACCGTTCTATGACTACGTGATCGCCTTCGTGGCCTGGATGGCGCGCGCATCTGAATATACGACCTACGCAATGGCCGCGTGGTATCCGGCTGTTCTCGCGATGCTGGTGGTTCCGGCCATCTTCCTTTTGGGCAAAAAAACCTTTGGGACGAGAGCAGGGCTGATAGCGGCTGCGATCATCGCGACGCTGCCTGGCCACTATCTGCGGATCAGCCGAGCCGGCTACACGGATCACCATGTGATGGAAACGCTGCTCGCGACATTGTTTTTCTGGCTTCTGTTGCGGGCTGTCGAGACGCCTGGACGCCGATCCATTGTCGCGGGGCTGTGTCTTGGCGCGTATCTGCTGACGTTCGTCGGGGGCGCGTTTTTGATTGCTATCGTTGCCGCGTGGATGCTTTGCCAACAGATCCGATCGCGATGGCTGCGAAAAGATCAGCCACCGGCGGTGTCAACGATACTGACAATTTTCGTCGTAGCTCTGGCGGTGGTGGCGCCGTGGTACAGAACGCTGTGGATGGGATACACGATCGCGGCGCTTGTGGGCGGAGGCGCCGCGGTCTTTCTTTCAGATTTGTGGAGCCGTTTCGCGAAATCGCAGGTTGTCTTCTTCGGTGGACTGTTCACGGCGGCTGCGATCGGCGTTGCAGCGTTCGCGTTGTTTCCGGGAATCGGCTCCATGATAACGCGACTTGCACCAGCCGCCGCCGGCCGGTCCGCGGGGATCGCGGAGTTGCAGTCTTTGATCTTTCGAAATGGAGCCTTCACGCTGTGGCCGGTCTGGAACCAGTTCGGAGGCGCGATCGTGCTCGCGGCGGCGGGGGTGATCATTCTCGCGGAGATGGCGGTGAGACGGCCCGATTCGCGGAGGGACCTCCTGTTCGTTTGGACTCTGGTGACGATGATTCTTGCCGCGGGCCAGGTTCGCATGACTTACTACTTCGTGATCGGTCTTGCGGTGGTCGCGGGCTATGTGGCGGATCGTCTGCTGGAATCGAAGGCGCAGATCAAGTGGGGTATTGCAGCGGTTCTGATTGCGGCGGTGTTCGCTCCGAATCTGTCGCATGCGTGGGAAGTGGGCGCGGACGATGCGATGAACCCGGATTGGCGGGACGCGCTCGCGTGGCTGCGGAAGAACACGGCGGAGCCATTCGGGAATCCCGATTTTTATTACGCGCGGTATAAGACGCCAGTTCCCGAGGCGGCTTACAGCGTGATGGCCTGGTGGGATTACGGCTACTGGATTATGACCGCGGGGCATCGGGTACCGGTGACGAATCCGACGCAGACCAACGCTCAATTCAGCGCGGCGTTTCTTCTGGCGCAGAACGAGGAAGAGGCGGCGCAAATTCTGGAGAAGTGGCGGGCGCGATACGTGATTGTCGACAGCGAACTTCCGATGCAGTCGGCCGATGGCGTCGCCGCCGGGAAATTTCCGAGCTTATTTAACTTTGACCGCGAGTTGTCGCCAGACGACTACATGATGCTGGTAGAGCAGCGCGATGCAAATGGAACCGTATCGCATCGGATTCTATACCGGCCGGCCTATTTTCGTTCGATGCTTGTACGTTTGTTCGTTTATGGAGGGTTGGCCAATGAGGAGCCGGGCGGGGTGGCATTAGCGTTTGTGCGGGATGATGGGAAGCGACGGGAGTTGGTGGACCTGCGCGAGTTTCCGACGGAGGAATCGGCGCTGGCGGCGGAGCCTGGGTGCCGGTTAGAGGGATGTTTTCTGGCGAGTGCGAGCCCGTATGCGAGTTGTGTCCGGCTGGAGGGATTGAGGCGGTTTCGCTCGGTTTTTTCGTCGGCAACGAAGGTGCTGAAGAATGACGCGGGGATGATTCGGAATTCCGTGCAGGTTTACGAGTTCAGGTGAGCGGGCTGAAGTCCGCCGCAGGATGCAAGGTGTCCACGTTAGCCCGCAAGGGGCTTGAGAGGAAAATTTTCGTCGGCGGCTTGCTCTGGCGTGACGGCGGATTCCTTGGCGAGAAGTTTGCGGGCGAGCAAGTGATCGGCGGGACGGCCGATGGAATCGACTGCGATCAGCTTTCCTGACCGGAAATAGAAGACCGAGAATTTCGGGGGCGACCCGCGGAGCACAACCTGGTCGGCGGCTAACGAGATTCCGGCCATCTGGAGTTTGGCGTCGAACTGATCGGTCCAAAACCAGGGAACGGCACGATATGGCTCGTTCTTTCCGGCGATGTTCGCTGCAACGCACTTTGCCTGATCGACGGCATTCTGTACTGATTCCAAGCGCCCCATTTGAGGATGATCAGCGCAGTCGCCAATGGCGAAGATTCTGTGGTCAGCAGTGCGAAGATGCGCGTCGACAACGATGCCGTTTGCGACGGGGAGACCGGCGGCGTCGGCGAGCTCCGAGTTGGGAATCACGCCGATTCCGGCGATAACGAGATCGGCTCCGGCTGAGGCTTCGCAAGCGCCGAATCTGATCCGAACTCCGTGGGACTCATGCAGGGCGCGGAAGAAATCCGATAAAACGGGCGCCACCGAGCGAGACATCAGGCGAGACTGGATTTCGACAACAGTGACGTCCTTTCCAAGGACGCGGGCAGCAGCGGCGACCTCCAGGCCGATAAATCCTCCGCCAATGACGAGAACGCTCTGAGCGCGAGCCAGGCGGCTGCTCAGTTCGATGGCATCATCGATTCCGCGAAGGTAGACGATATTGGGATCCGGCAAACGGCGGACGCGCGCGCCAGTCGCGAGCACGAGGCTGTCGTAGGGCAGAGATGAACCTGAGCCCAACTTCACGCGGCGCGATTCGCGATCGATGGCGCTGACGCGCTCGCCCTGGATCAGGTCAATCCGGTGCTCCCGATAAAATCTTTCCGGCCGGAGCGTGGCGCTTGCGAGTTCCTGTTTGCCAAGCAGGAATCCTTTGGAAAGCGGCGGACGCTGATAGGGAAGATGCGGCTCCTCACCGATGAGAGTGACTGTTCCGTCATAGCCCTCCATTCGAAGCGACCAGGCGGCCTGAAAGCCCGCCTGGCCGGCGCCGACGATGACGACGCTCATGTCTCAGACCTGCGCGGCCGGCGTGTGGACGATCAAACCGTCGAGCGCTTTCGTGACTGGAATCTGGCAGCTCAGGCGGCTATTGTGCCGGCGCGGACAGACCGTCGTATCGAGCATCGCGTTTTCGTCTTCCTGCATCGGCGGGAGCCTGGTTAGCCATTGCTCCTCTACATAGACATGGCAGGTGCCACACTGAGCGGCGCCGCCGCATTCGGCAACGATTTCGTCGATGCCGTTTCTGATGGCGCCTTCCATGACAGAGTCGCCGATGGGAACCGCGATGGGGCTCTTTGCGCCTGCGTGTGAAACGTAGTTGATAGTGACGGTTTCTTTTTTTTCGAAAAAGGGCATTGGTCAGGTGATGTTCAGTAGATTTTGAGCGTTTCTGTAATAGATGCGGTCGCGATCCAGAGGGCTGATGTCGAGCGAATCGATGACACGAATCGTTTCGCGGATGTAGAGGCCGGGCGCCGGCTCGAACGGCGTGTCCGATGCGAACAGGACGCGATCCACGCCGAAAAATGCGAGGCCGCATTCGGTAGCGGCGGTGGCGCCGAAGAGCGCGGTGTCCGCGTAGAACATTTTGAAATAATCGAGCGGGCGCCTGTTCATCGATTTCAGCAACGATTCGTAGTCTTCGTCGGAGGTGCGCAGACCCAGTTGATCCCAACCATAGCCGACGCGGCCTTCGAAGTACGGAATCATGGCGCCCATGTGGTGGGTGATGATTTTGAGATTCGGATGACGGTCGAAGAGTCCGGAGAAAACGAGGCGAGCCATGGCCACGCTGGTTTCGTAGGGCCAGCCGAAGGTCCACCAGATTTCGTACTTCGAGCGCTGCTCGGCTTGATAGTCCGGAAAATTTCCTCCGCGGGCGGGATGGAGCCAGATGGCTTTATCGCGCCGCGCGAGTTCGTCGAAGATGGGCTGGAACTCGGGCGCATCGAGCGGTTTGCCGGCGGCGTTGGAATAGAGCTGAACCCCCGCCGCGCCGAGATGGATGAGCGCGCGATCGAGCTCTTTCATCGCGGCATCGGGATTGTTCATCGGGAGCGCGGCGACGAAGGCGGGAAAACGATCGCGATGGTGAGTGACCAATTCCGCCATACCGTCATTCGCCATCTGCGCGAGCACGGAGGCGACCTCAGGCTCGGCGAAAGATTCGATAGGCGGCGAGGCGAGAGAGATGACCTGGCGGTAATCGCCGAATTCATCCATCATGCGGAAGCGGGCTTCGAGATCCCAGATGGTGGGAATATTTCGAGAACGCTTGCCCATGTCTTTCAATCCGGGAGCGATGCGCAGAAATTCAGCGAAGAAAATTTCGGGGAGGATGTGGTTGAAGATATCGATCTTCACGGGAGACTTAATTTTACCGTGATGTCCGGCAGCTTACGGTTGCAGTCCGGTGTCAGCCGACGCGAGCCAGGAGATGCGGTTTCTCGCGCGGGCGATCTTCGGCTGTATCGAGGCGGAGGGAAACCAGTTCGGAGATGAGATCGCCTGCCCAGCGATAGATATTGTGCTCGCGGATGTAGGTCCGCATCCGCGTCATGCGCGCGCGCTTCTCCTCGGGTGACATGATCAAGGCGCGATGAATGGCGTCGGCCAATTCTTCGGTGTCGTAGGGATTGACGAGGAGTGCATCGACGAGTTCGTTGCTGGCGCCGGTAAAACGGCTGAGGATCAGCGCCCCCTGGTCGTCGGCTCGCGAAGCGACATATTCTTTCGCGACCAGGTTCATTCCATCGTGCAGTGACGTGACCATGCACAGATCCGCGGACCGATAGTAAGGCAGGATTTCGCCGTGACTATGGTGGCGCGGCAAAAAAACGATGGGACGCCAGGAGCTGCTTTCGAACCGGCGGTTGATGCGGGCGGCTTCGAACTCGACTTCGCTCATCAGTTCGTGATAACGGCGGATGTGGGTGCGGCTGGGGGCGCCGATTTGCACGAACGTAAACTGGCCGCGGAAGGACGGGTATTTCTCGCAGAACAGTTCGACGGCGCGAAAACGCTCCGGGATGCCCTTGGTGTAATCGATGCGATCGACGCCGATGCCGAGCATGGTTCCATCGACGCCGAGATTGTGAAGCAGCGCGGCGCGCTCGGCGTAAGTGGATTGTCCAGTGGCCTGGGCGGCGGCGACGTTGACGCTGATCGGAAACGGGCGCACATAGCTGAAGTGGCCGTGACGGTTCACGGCGAAGCGCTCGCGGTCGATGCGGGATTCGAGGGTGCGGTCTACGGTATCGAGAAAATTATTGCAATGAGCCTGGACGTGGAAGCCGATAAGATCGGCTCCGAGCAGGCCGTCGAGAAGCTCGCGCTGCCAGGGGCAGATCCCGAACGCTTCCGGATTCGGCCAGGGAATGTGCCAGAAGATCGCGACGCGGGCATCGGGCCGCGCTTCTTTGATCATGCGCGGGACCAGCGCGAAATGATAATCCTGAACGAGGACGACAGGATTGGGCTCGCTGGCCGCTTCTTCGAGAAAAGCGTCGGCGAAGCGGCGGTTGACGTTCTTGTATTGATCCCAATCCTGTGCGCGGAAGTTCGGGCGCGTGTGGGCGATGTGGCATAGCGGCCACAGGCCTTCATTCGCGAACCCGAGGTAGAATCCCTGTTCTTCTTCGGGCGTGAGCCATACGCGACGCAGAGTATAGTGCGGTTGATCGGGAGGAACGCGGATGTGATCGTGTTCGTCCACGGTTTCGCGGTCGGCGTCGCCGGTACCCTGGGCGATCCATGTTCCGTCGGTCGCGCGCAGAATCGGTTCGAGCGCGGTGACCAGACCACTGGCGGGAACGGAACACTCGATGGATCCGCCGCGGCGCAGATGTTCGTAAGGCTCGCGGTTCGAGATCGCGAACATTCTCGATTCGCCGATTTTGCTTTGCACGGCGATGCGGAGGCGTTCGGCGGTCCAGAGCGATTCTCCGGCATCGCGCAACCGGGCTTCCTCTTCGGCCGCAGCGCGGGCCGCGCTGAGACTGGTGGCGAGGCGGGCTACCTCCTGCTTCAAAGGCTCGAAAGATTCCTCATTCGGCAGATCGAAGGCGGGCGGATGTGTTCCGCGACGGACCTCAGCCAGCCAGTGCGTCAATCGGGCGAGCGGACGGCGCAAGCTCCACTGGAGAATCAGCAGGGTTACGCATACGATCAGGGCGGTCTGAACAGCCAGGCCAGTGAGGGCGTGGCGCCAGACCGCCGCCTGGCGCGATTCGATATAGCCGGCATCGTGATAAATCGCGAGTGCGCCGATGGTGGCGGAGCCTTCGCGAATCGGCAGCTCATAGACGTGTATCAGCGTGTGGTTGGAAATGCCGTTCGCGCGGAAGAATTCACCGATTCCACCCTGGGACCAATGATTTCTGGCGACGGGTTCAGCCGGCCGGCCAATTCGCGCGGGCAGATCGGGAGTGACCGCGAGCGGCTGTCCGTTCTCGTCGTAGATCGCGACGCCAGCCAGGCGTTGATAATTCTGGAAGCGATCGACCAGCCATTGGAGAGACGATGTTGCGCGCGTGGCGACGAGCGGCGCGGCGGATTTCTCAAGGCTTTCGGCAACGACCACCGCTTGCCGCTCCAAGTCCCGCTTGAGGCCGGAACGCTCGCTTTGAGTTTCGTACAAAGCGATGGCGAGCGAGACCAGGGCAACGCCGGCAATCAAAGAGAGATTCAATCGGACGCTCAAGCGCATAGTTGCCGCTCTCTGAGGTGAAAGAACGAGCACGCGTCACGCCATTCGCTTTTTCTACGAGTTACGTGAAGATTGTTTAACGCTACAGGAAAGATTTACTCGCAGGTCGGCAAAGCTTGCGCAATCACGCGTTTGAGGTCCAGTCGAATTGCGCGACGATTTGCCTGACGGCTCCTTGACCTGCAACGCGGCCGTGATCGAAGAACACGGCTCGAGAGGCAAGAGCTTCGGCGAAGGCGAGGTCGTGAGTCACGAGCAGCTTGGCTTGAGGCAACGCTCGCAGCAGACGGATGAGATCCCGCTGCGCGGGAGGATCGAGAGATGTTGTCGGCTCGTCGAGCACGAGGACCTGCGGATCCATGGCGAGAACGCCAGCGAGCGCAACGCGGCGCTTTTCGCCGGCGCTGAGATGATACGGGGCTTTGTGCATCACAGAGCCCATGGCGACCTGTTCGAGCGCTTTCCTGGCCCGGGCGAGCGCCTGTTCGTGAGAGAGTCCGAGGTTCAAGGGCCCGAAGGCGACGTCTTCAAGGACGGTCGGCATGAAGAGCTGCTCGTCGGCCTCCTGGAAAACGAGTCCGATTTTGGTGCGGATCGCGGCGGCTGTCCTCCTGTTGAGAGGCATGCCGCAAATCTCGATTGAGCCCTGGCCTTCGAGCAGGCCGTTGAGATGGAGAACGAACGTTGTTTTGCCGGATCCGTTCGCGCCGAGCAGGGCGACGCACTCGCCTTCGGCGAGATCGAAATCGATTCCATCGAGCGCCTGCGTTCCGTCCGGATACTTATAACGGAGCCCGCGTACTTGAACTACGTTCATAGCGCGAGCCGTATTCCGACAATCGCGGCGGCTGTCAGGGCGAGGAACGCGGCGTCGAGCCAGCCGAAACGGGCCGCTGAGAGTGCCGCAAAGCGGCCGGTGAATCCGCGCGCCAACATGGCCTGATAGATTCCGTCTGCGCGTTCCCATGACCGGGCGAAGAGGACGCCCACGGCGCCGGCGGCGGAATGGAAGCCTGATCCGCGGGCACGCGCCGCCATCCTCATGTGCTGGCCCTGCTCCGAGATTACGAAGAGATATCGATAGAGGAATTGCGCAACAAGAATCAGCGCACGTGGCACGGCAAGCGACTCGAGGCCGCGGAGTAGATCGTTGATCGGCGTGGTGGCGACGAGAACGAGAGCCGCCAATCCGGAGAGAAGGCTCTTTTCGAGGATTGCCAGGGCGCGCACGGGCTGACCGGAGAGCCACGTGATCAGCGCGAATGTCGCGACAAAGGGCAGAAGCACCAGCACCCGTCTGAGGACCGGAATGAGCGGCAATCGCGCAATTCCAAGGGCTGCCGCGAGCAGGGCCGCATAGGCATAAAAAGCTGTGTGCGATGAAACGGGGGCGGTGGAAACAGCGGTTAAGTATAGAAGCAGCGCGACGATCTTCGCGCGCGCGTCGCGGGCGTGCAAGGGACTGGATCTCCGGCTCCAGCTTTCGAGGACAAGATGGTGCAAGCTAGGATCTCCGCCGTGTCAGAAACCTGCCCCCGGCGACACAGGCTCCATAGATGAGGATCAATCCGCCCAATCCTGCGCCGGCGCGCATCAGGGAGGGGGGCTCAACGATCGGCGGAGCATTCAAGGCAGTCGTAACGCGCTCGATTCCATCAGGATCGGTGGAGGCGATGAAGATTCCGGCGACAGCGAGCGCCACGGCGACGATTGCGACAATTGCGATCAGGCGTGAGCCGGGCTCCTTCGTTCCACGGATTGAGGCCGGATTCATGCGCTCAATAGCCCGCACGGCGCCAAGCGTTATCGTCCCTTCTATCACGGCGCTGGCACAAAACAATCCAAGCGACACGAAAAGAATTTTTCGGGGCATCGCGACTCCTGAGGCGAGCAGCTCAGCAAGCGCGAGAATTGCGCTGGCAAGAACGCTGAGGACGCCACCGGCGAAGATCGCGGCGGATCGCCACGAAGGTCCGGCATATCGAAACGGGAGGTATCCGGCCAGCACGCCAACCACTGCCATATTGAAAACATTCGCGCCAAGCGCGATGATCCCGCCATCCTGGAAAACGAGCGCCTGGATGGCGACAATCGCGGTCATCACCATCGCGGCGGCGGCGGGACCTAGAACGATCGCGAGAAGAGAGGCTCCAACCAAGTGGCCGCTGGTCCCGACGCCGACCGGAAAATTGATCATCTGCGCGGCGAACACGAATGCGCCCATGACGCCGAGCAGAGGCAGATTGCGATGATCCATTGTGCCTTCGGCTCGCCGGGCCACCAGACCCACGGCCGGGACCGCGAGTACGTCGAAGGCGCCCCAGACCGGAGGCGTCAGAAATCCATCGGGGATGTGCATGCTGGTCTCTTCATTCGTATCACGATTTTTAAAAGCGTGTCACTTGCCGTACTGCGCTAGCTTATATACGAATGAGCGACCTCAGCCGGATTGGAGTAGCCATCGACTCCAACCTCCTCAACAAATTCGATGATTTGATCGCACGGCGCGGCTATACAAACCGATCTGAAGCGTTTCGCGACCTGATTCGCGATGCGCTGATTGAGAAAACAATTGCCCGGCCGGAGGCCAATGTGGTCGGGACGGTGACCCTGGTCTATGATCATCGCGTCCGGATGCTTTCCGATCGCCTGACTGAAATGCAGCACGAGAACTATCATCATGTTCTCTCGACGCTTCACGTACACCTGGACCACGATAACTGCCTGGAAGTCCTGATCCTTAAAGGGAAAGCGGCCGTGGTTCAAAAGATCGCCGACGCGTTGATCTCGACGAAAGGCGTTAAGCACGGGCGGCTAAACATCACGACCACGGGAGCGGGCCTGTGATCGTTGGAACGGGCGTGGACCTGTGCGAGGTTCCGCGCCTTCGTCAGGCGATCGAACGTCATGGCGACCGTTTCAAGTATCGCGTGTTTACGGATCGCGAGATTGCTTACGCTGAGAGCAAGGCGAACCGGTACGAACGATATGCTGCGCGATTCGCGGCCAAGGAAGCAGGGATGAAAGCGCTCGGGACAGGATGGCGCGGCGGATTGGGATGGCGAGATCTTGAAGTTACGAACCTGCGCACAGGACGTCCGACGCTGGCATTTCACGGGAAAGCCGCGGAAATCGCGGAGAAGATGGGCGTTCGCAATGTCGCCCTGTCGCTGACGCATACAGCCGATCAGGCGATGGCCATGGTGATTTTGGAAAATTGACGTGGGCAAGCAGGCGTTCGACAAGAAGCTGGAAGGAATCGAGGCGCTCCGCGAATCCGGCGACATCGAGCAGATTCGCAAAGATCCCGGATTTGGAAACAGCCTTCGAGCGCTTTATGAACGACCCGGTGAAGACGGACCCGAAATGCTGGGCGAAGATCGCAATCGCCAAAGCGCTTCGGGACCTGAATCATGACTGCGCGGAAGTTTTTATCCGCCGGGGGCCGGACGTTTTCGAGACGAATATAGAGAACGAGACCGGCAAGTCGTGAAGGAACGCGAAGACGACCGGCTCACAGCCGCATTCGAAAAAGAATTTTCGGGCTACTTCTTGACGGAAACGGTCTGTTCGCCGTCGATGTAGCCGATGAATTCGGTGCCAGCCGCCGCCAGGAGATCCTTGGGTGGTTTCTTGCCAGCGGTCTCCAGCGGGCGTTGTGCTGGATTCCCCTTGGCCGGCGTCGCGCGGAGGTTAATCTTTTTTCCGTCCACGGAATCGACCTGCATCAGCCGATATGTGGTTTTGTTTCCGCCGATGCCGAGAAACTTCTTTTTGGTGCCGACTTCGACGATGGCTGCGGTGACCGTTGCGCCCTTTGCGATCACGACATTGTCGCCTGCACGGAAGTCCTGGGCCACGGTGAACCGGAACGCCTGACCCTCCTCTACCTCCGCGGGGAGATCGGCCGCGAGCCTGATCGGAATCGGAGCGCCATCGGGAATCGTAACCACAGTTATTTTTTCGAGCGTTCGCGATACGGGAGCAACCGTTGGCGTCGGAGCAGGCACGACGGCAGCCGGCGCGGGAGCTGCGGCCGGCGGAGGAGCGGTCGGGACCGGAGCCGGCGCGGGAGGAGGCGCCGTTTGTTTGGGCGCGCTCGCGGTCCGCTCCGGCGGAGCCGCTTTCGGATTCCGCATCGCCTCGATCACGCTGGCAGGAACGCTCGCTTTGGTCAGGCGAATCAATTCCGACGGCGCCAGATTGAAATTCGTTTTGGACGAGCGAATCTGACCGATGATCACCGAGTTCGGAACCTTGTTCTGGACCAGCTCGATAATGTTGTCGTTCGTCAGGACTGTTTCGACCGGTTCGGCGGGAGTGGCGGGGGCTGGCGCCGGAGTTTCGGGCGCGGGTGTCGCCGCTGCCGGCGGCGGGGCCGCAGGAGCAGGCGCAGGAGTTTCATTCACCGCGACGTTCTGTGCTTCGCGGTGCTTCTTCATCCAAAACACACCCCCGCCGACCGCGCCGAGGAGAATCACTCCGCCGACGATGCCCGCAATCATTGCGGCCGACCCGCTCTTGTTCGCGTTCGCGGCATGAGCGGGAATCCTTGGCTTGTAAAGCTGACCGGAATCCGACTCATGCTTTAGCGCCGTGAGCGCGGCCTTAACGTCCTGCATCGATTGCCAGCGCTCGTCCGGATTCTTGCGCAGGCACCGCTTGATCACCTGTTCTATCTGCGGAGGAGTATCCGGCGCAACCTCCGCCAGCGGTTTGGCTTCGTCGCGCAGGATGGCGGAAAGCGTGGAAAGCGCGTTATCGCCTCCGAAGGCTCGAACCCCCGTCACCATCTCGTAGAGAACGACGCCGAAGGAAAAGATATCGGAACGTATGTCGATCTTTTTACCTTGCGCCTGTTCGGGCGACATGTAGCTTACCGTGCCGATGATCGATCCTTCTACTGTCAGTGGGGCATCAGCGATGGTCTGGGTCGCGTCTACTCCGTGGGTGGTCACAGGCCCGCGGTCGGTGAGTTTGGCGAGCCCGAAATCAAGGATCTTAACGAGTCCGGATTCGGTCACCATGACGTTGGCGGGTTTCAGATCGCGGTGTACGATGCCGATCGAATGAGCCGCGGTCAGCGCATCCGTCATTTGGACCGCATATTTGAGCGCCAGGGGAAGTCTCAGGCCGCCTTTCGGAATCAGGTCGACCAATGTTTTTCCGGCGACGAACTCCATCACCATGAATTCCGCATTGGCTTCGGAGACGATGTCGTGAATCGTGATGATGTTGGGATGATTGAGCGCGGAAGCAGCTTGCGCTTCCTGGATGAATCGGCGCCGCCGCTCGGGATCCCCGGCGCTCCCGGTGGCGAGAACCTTGATCGCTACAAAACGGTTGAGGCGTGTATCCTGGGCCTTGTAAATCTCGCCCATGCCACCGGCGCCGAGTTTTTCTAAGAACTGATACTGCGCGATCTTTTGGCCGACCATCGGGGTACTCCGGAATCCTACAGTGTGTCATAGATCGGCCTGCTCCGGGGATTTAGGCTAAGGCTCCCGGCCGAGCGCGATAAGCAAGCCAGCGCTGACGCTAATGGCCTTCTCATGTCCCGCGCCGAAGCTATATTCGTAGGCCGGTTCAACGTACCAGCCGAATCGGCGGGAGGAGGAGGGCCAGAACATAAAGTCCAGCGCGATCTCGCCCGCGACGGCGTTCCTTGTGACACCGTTTTCCCTGATACGAACCCAGGCCGGGCCGCCTCCGATCATGAATTCAACTTTTCTGGAAAGCTTCCACGGTTTCTTGAAGAGGAGATCGACGTCCCACTCGGAGGAGTTACGCGAAAAAGTCCTGGTCACGCCAGCCTCGAGTTCCAGATACTTCTCGAGTGGCGTAACTTCGACTGCAAGGGTGGGGCCGGAACTCGCCGCAGAGCCGTCAAGGCTACGGCCAACAGAACCGCCCAGCTCAAGCACGGCCGCCGCTTCGCTGTCCGCAGCCCGCGCCGATACGGGGGCCGCGAGGAAAAATGTCAATGCAATCAAGAGGTGGACCGGCATCAATGTTCGTTGACCGTGAGGCGGAACACGTCGGGACGCGCGTAATGTCCGACGACGTCCAGGTCATACTTCCCCTCGACGATCTCGTCGAGATTGATGTCCGCTGTGAGAATCGCCTCGCTGCCGTAGTGCGGCCCGGCGAGAATGAGGCCCTGCGGATTTACGATGACACTACCGCCGCGGATCAGCACGGTGGCGGGATCGTCGCCCTGAATCGCCGGATAATCCCCAGGGCAGTCGCCGCGGCGCAGATACTGCACCGCCGAAAGGACGAAGCATCGCCCCTCGAAGGCGATGTGTTGCATCGAGCGCGGCCATGTATCCCGATCGTCCACCGTCGGGGCGCAGTAAAGCTGGATGCCTTTCGAATACATCGCCGTGCGGAACAGCGGCATATAGTTTTCCCAACAGATCACGGCCCCGATTTTGCCTACGGGCGTGTCGAAGACAGGCATCGTCGAGCCGTCGCCCATGCCCCAGACGAGGCGCTCCATTGCAGTCGGCATCAGCTTGCGGTGTTTTCCCATCAAACGTCCGTCTGCATCGAAAAAAAGCGCGGTGCAGTACAACGTTCCACCGTCGCGTTCGATCACGCCGATCACGATGTACAAAGAATGATCGCGCGCGATCGCGCCGAGGGCGTCAACATCGGGGCCCGGAACATCGACCGCGCTTTGGAAGTAGCGCCGAAACATCGCCCGGCCCTCGGGAGTTCGTCCGCCCACGCGAGCGCCGAAGTCGAGACCCTTGGGATAAGCCGATACGAAGGCTTCCGGGAAAACTGCGATTCTGGCGCCTTGCGAAGCCGCGCCGGCGGCAAGAGTGCGGACTTTTTCAATGGTCGCGCCGCAGTCGAAGACAACTGGCGCGGCCTGGATCACGGCAGCTCGAAAAGTGGGCACGGCGATTATCGTAGCAGGCGCTGCCACAGTGTTGCGGGTTTCGGATCGAAGACCAGCGATGGCGTCGCATCACGAACCTGCCAAAGTCCGCGCGAGATTTCGTCTTGAAGTTGACTGGCCGACCATCCAACATATCCTGCATAAACGCGTCCGCCCGGGACTGGTTTCATTGCGAGATAGACGTCGCCGAAAATGCGCTCACTCCCCTCTGGCTTTGTGGCGGCACGAAACAGGCACCGCGCTCCGAGTGCGACCGGGCCGCCGAAGTAGATATCTTTCTCGGGACGATTCAGGATGAGCCCGATCGCTCCGTCCTTGCCGGAATGGATCAACAAGACGACGGATCGCGCCAAATCCGGATCACGAGATTTGCCGGTCGAGACGAGAAGCTTGCCGGCTGAAGGCTGCGCCAGGACCATGGCGGAAAGCAGCAGAGCAGCAAACCATCTGGCCACAACTGTTCATGCTACCCGGAATGTTTACTCGTGGCGCGCCAGGCATGGAGCGCGATCGGCCGCTCTTTCCGGCCGGGGCTGCAAACGAAATCGGCCGGGTCAGCCGTGGAGGAATCGGCTGAGCCCGGCCCTTTTTGCAACCTTAATCAGGATGCAATGCAAGGAACGCACGGTCAGTGCGTATTAAATCGCTAAGAACAACGTGTTGCCCTGGCGATTCACAAGCAGGAGTACAGGTTTGTCCTTCGTTGTTGAGCTGATTGCCTGCTTGAATTCATTGACGTTGGTCACCGGTTTGCGGTTAACTTGCTGGATCACGTCGCCGCGTTGCAATCCTGCTTCCGCGGCCCGGCTGCCTGAATCCACCGAATCCACCACAACGCCCTTGGACGTGGGCCCCAGTTTCAATTCCTGGGCGATGTCCGCCGTCAAAGTTTCTACTTTCACGCCTTCGAGAGCTTCATTCTTCTCGCCCGAATTGCCGTTCGACGCGCGCTCTTCGTTTGCCGGGAACGAGCCGAGCTGCACTGTCACATCCTGCGCCTTGCCGTCGCGCAGAATCTTCAGGTTCGCCTTCGCATTCGGCTCCATCATTCCGACCTTCAACCGAAGCTGATTCGCGTCGGCCACCGCCTGACCATCGATCTCGGTGATGATGTCGCCCTTCTGCAATCCAGCCTTTGAAGCCGGACTATTCGCCGTCACATCACCGACCAGCGCGCCCGCCGACTTTTCGACGCCCAAAGCCTTGGCCATCGCGGGCGTAACGTCTTGCGGATAGATTCCGAGATAGCCGCGCTCAACTTTGCCATTCTTCAGGATCGAATCCATGTCGTGCCGCGCCAGGTTGATTGGAACCGCGAAGCCGATTCCCTGATTGCCGCCGCTGTTTCCCGAAATAATGGCGGTGTTGATGCCGATCAGGTGACCTTCATCGTCCACCAGCGCTCCGCCGGAGTTGCCCGGGTTGATCGGAGCGTCCGTCTGGATGAAGTCTTCGACTTCTTCAATCTGCCCGCCCAGGCTGCGGCCCGTCGCGCTGACGATCCCCGCCGTTACGGTCTGTCCGACGCCGAACGGATCGCCGATAGCGAGAACGACATCACCGACTTCAACTTTGCTCGAGTCAGCGAAAGTCAGGGAAGGGAAATTCGACCCATCGATTTTGAGAACCGCGATGTCCGTCCGCGGATCGGTTCCGACCACGCGCGCCTTGAATTCGCGTTTATCCGATAACGTGACCGTCACTTCGCTCGCGTGATCGATCACGTGGTTGTTCGTCATGATGTAGCCTTCGGGGCTCACGATGACACCCGACCCCAGGGATTTCTCACGCCGTTCCTTGGGAACGTTGAAGCGGCGTCCGAAGTCGTTACCAAAGAACTGCCGGAAGAACGGATCCATATCCATTCCGGGAAACATCCCACCGTTTTCGCCGCGCTGCTCATTCGTCCTGATCACGCGCGAAGACGAAATGTTCACTACGGCAGGCACCACTTTCTTTACCACGCTCGAATATCCGCGCTTGCTCTGCGCCTCCGACCGCGGAGCTGTTTTAATCGTGGCCGGGGGATTATTGTGCTCGGCTACTCCGGCCCGGAGCCCGATAATTCCCGTCACGGCCAAACCCGTTGACAAAACGGCCGTGGCGGCCCAGCGCCCGCGGCCAATCCAGAATCTCTTCATTAGAGTTCGCACCTCGATTACAAGATTAGGGCCCGGCGCAGAAATTCCCCATAGGGCGCGTCGGCTAAATTAAGCCCTGCTAAGGGGGTATTTCGTATCCCGTGTTCAAGGGATGTATGCTCTTTCCATGAAGAAACTCTTTATTTTCGCGGCGTTTGCCGCCATCGCCGCCGCCCAGCAGACCCGCACGGAAGCCGGAGGGAGCGGTACGGCCGCTCCGAATAGCGATAAGGTCCCCGACGTTTATTCAATCCCGACGCAGTTCGAAAAAGTCCAGATCTGGCGTTTCAAGTACGACACTGATCTGCTCGCGGGGATGGAAAAGATGGTGAAAGAGAACCATATCGTGAACGCGGTGATTCTCTCCTGCGCCGGGTCGGTTCGCGGCTACAACGTCCATCAGGTCAGCAACCGGACCTTGCCCGCAAAACTCATGTATGAAAAGGATCCGACGCAGCCCGCCGACATCATCAGCATGAACGGCTACATCACGGGAGGAAAAATCCACGCACACCTGACAATGGCGACACCGGACAAAGCCTTTGGCGGTCATTTGCATGAAGACACAAAAGTCTTCACCTTCGCGATCGTAACGATTGGCGTTCTCCCGGATAATCTCGATCTATCGAAGCTCGACCAAACAAATTATCGCTAATCCGGCCGAACTCCTGACACTGAGCCGCGCACGCCAGCAAGCGGTTCAACGTTCAGCGCCGCACACCTCCGTTGGATGGCCCTGTCCGGCGGCCAAGTATCGAACCGCGGCGGTTGTGTGCACTCTTACAGAGTGCGAACAGCGGAGATTTCCCTACCGCATCCCCTCGCGAGCTTCAATGAACACGACTTCTTTCCCATTCGCCGGTTCCACTCGAATCATTAAGCTCCCGCGGATGCCCGGCAAATTAGCCGTAAGTCGGCCGTATCCGCCGTCGTCGGCCATCGAAGAGACCACGATATACCCGGCCGACTTCAACTGCTGCTCGAACCAGGAGACGATTTTGCGGTTGTTATCAGCGGTGGTGAAATTGAACTCAATTCGTTTTTCCTGACCGAAATCCTGCACAACAACGTTGCCCGGCGTCGATCCCGGATACTGCGGAACCCAGGACGGAACCTGCGCCGCAGCCGCCGCAGTCGGCCGTTCGCCCGGTGGCTCAGCCAGGATTACAGTGACGGTGAACCGGCTCGAATTATCCTCAGGCCCGCGGCCTCCACCCAGCAGGCGAATGGTCCGTTTTCCGCCAAAACCTCGCGCTGCGATTGTCGCGTCGCAGTAGCCGTTCGTGTATCCCGCAGTGTTCGAGGTATCGAAATTAGCCAGCTTCAGTTTCTCGTCGTACCAATGGGCAACGTCCACGCAGTTGGCGGGCGATTCCATGGCGAACGTCGTCTTGGTTTCGTATCCGCCCTTGTAGCTCTCGACACTCGAGATTCGCGAGGAAGGATAAATCGGCACCCAATCTGGGACTCCGGTTGCGGTATTCGCTAGGGGCACGGATTCCGCTACCAGGCTCTTGCCGTCTTTCGCCGCGTTGAACCTGGATTCGCCCGCAGGCGGCTTTTGCGAGCAGGCCACAAGAATCAAAACCGAAACAGCCGAAAGCAGGCGGCTCATGCTTTGGACTGACGACGCCGGATGAGGCGTTTCCACGACGTTCGTTCGATCGTCGGCGGGCGGAACGCCTGCTCGATCAACTCCGCCTGTTCCTGATTGTGCCGCTTGAGCGATCCCGGAGCCGTGCTCGCGCTCTCAGGACGACCCGCATATCCGATCACTCGGTGCTGTGCCTGGATCATAGGCTGAATCCATCCACGAACGAATGCCCAGGCGCCCATGTTGCGAGGCTCTTCCTGCACGAACACCACTTCACCGGCCACGGGATAATGCGCCAGAACCTCGGCAAACTCCGCCTCGGGGAATGGATAAAGTTGCTCGATCCGCACGATCGCGGTATCCGCCGCTTTGCGCTCGTCGCGAGCCGCAGCCAGATCGTAGTACAGCTTTCCGCTGCAAACGAGAATCTTCTTGATTGCCTTGTGGTGATCCGCGGCTGACGCGTCGTCCAGCAGGGGATGGAAAGTACCGTTCGTTAGTTCATCGACGGTCGAAACAACTTTGGGGTGCCGCAGCAGGCTCTTGGGAGTCGCAACCACAAGCGGCTTCCGCAATCCGCGCCGATCCGGCCCGCCAAACATCTGGCGCCGAAGAAGATGGAAATACTGCGCCGGCGTCGTCGGATTGGCGACGCGCATGTTGTTTTCAGCGCAAAGCTGAAGGAATCGCTCCAGGCGGGCGCTTGAATGCTCGGGCCCTTGACCTTCCTGGCCGTGAGGCAGCAACAGGACCAGGCCGCTGGGCTGTCCCCACTTCGATTCGGCCGCTGCAAGAAATTGATCGATAATGACTTGCGCGCCGTTGGCGAAATCGCCGAACTGGGCCTCCCAGAGCACAAGCGTTAACGGATCGGCCACACTGTAGCCGAATTCGAAACCCATCACCGCAAACTCGCTCAATGGGCTGTTATAGACCTCAAAACGGGCCTGATTCGCGGATAAATGCTGCAATGGGACGTAAATTCGATCATTTTCCGCGTCGTGATATTCCACGTGGCGCTGGCTGAAGGTCCCGCGTCCGCTATCCTCGCCGCTGAGCCGCACCGGTGTGCCTTCGAGCACAAGGCTGCCGAACGCGAGCACTTCTGCGAGCGCCCAATCGATCGGTCCGCTCAAGGCCTCGCGACGCTTTTTCAAGAACGCGACTAATTTCGGATGAACATGGAAGTCTTCCGGGAACGTGGTGATGCGATCGACGATGAGATCGAGCGTTTCACGTGAAGGCGTCGCAGAGGGCAAGTCGGCTGGAATCGCGGCAGTCGGGATCGTGCTCAGTTCCTGCAACTCGTACTGCTGCTTTTCCTGTTGCGCCTGATCGTAGACGCTATAAAGACGTTGCCGCTGCGCCTCCCGGAGCCTGGTGATCTCGTCCGGCGGCACGACCCCTTCATCGGCGAGGCGTTCCGCATATTGCTCGGTTACCGGCTTCTGGGCGCGGATTTTACGATAAAGGATCGGCTGGGTGTAGCTCGGATCGTCAGCTTCGTTGTGGCCGTATTTGCGATAGCCGACCAAGTCAATGACGACATCCTTGTGGAACTTTTGGCGGTAATCATAGGCGAGCTGAGTGACCCGCACGCATGCTTCCGGATCATCCGCATTGACGTGAAACACGGGAGCCCCGAATCCGAGCGCGACATCCGTGCAGTAAGTCGTCGACCGGGCTTCCTCAGGATTAGTCGTGAATCCGATCTGGTTGTTCACCACGATGTGCACGGTGCCACCGGTGGTGTAGCCACGGACCTGGGAAAGATTCATCGTTTCGGCCACGATCCCCTGGCCCGCCATCGCCGCGTCGCCATGGATCAGCAAAGGGATCACGCGTTCGCGTTTCTCATCGCCGAGGCGGTCCTGCTTCGGCCTCGCGAGTCCTTCTGTGACCGGGTTCACGGCTTCCAAATGGCTCGGATTGAAAGCGACCGTGACCGTGATTTCCCTGCCGCTCGATGTTTTGCGAACTCCTGTGGCACCGAGGTGATACTTTACGTCGCCTTGGCCTTCGAACGACGCGGGGTCGATTACGTCGCCGTCGAATTCCGAAAAGAGCTGTAGCATGCTCTTGCCGACAATGTTCACCAGCGTGCTGAGGCGGCCGCGATGCGACATACCGATGACGCATTCGGCGACGTTGCCGGCCGCGCCACGCTCAAGCAGTTCGTCGATCATGGCGATCATCGCCTCGCCGCCTTCGAGCGAAAATCTCTTGTGCCCTTTAAAGCGGCTGTCGAGGAACAACTCAAATCCTTCCGCCTCGACGATATTTTTCAGGATCCGGCGGCGGCACGCCTCGTCCGCCGACCACGGATTTTCTACGCGAGCTTCCAGCCAGCGCCGCTCTTCCGGGCTTTCGATGTGCATGTATTGCAAGCCCATCTTGCCTGCGTAGATCGACCGCAGGCGGTCGGCAAGCGCCCGCAGCGTCATCACGCCGAACGATCCGGCGTGGAATGTGCGATCGAGGTCCCAGATTGTCAGGCCGTGAGCCGAAGGATCCAGATCCGGGCACGCGGGACGGCGCGATCCGAGAGGATCAAGGTCCGCCTCCAGATGTCCGCGTTCGCGCCATGCCTGGATGAATCGCGCCACGGCGGCCTGCTTCACTGGATCGGCATTGATCAACGGCGCCGCCGCCTGGTCGGCTTCCCAACGCACGGGCTTCTGTGAAATCCCCAGGTCACGGAAGATTTCGTCGTAGAATCCGTCTTCGCCTTCGAGCAGCGCTTGCAGGCGGCCCAAAAATGCGCCCGATTCCGCGCCCTGAATCACCCGGTGATCGTAGGTGCAGGTCACGGTCATGACCTTCGAGATCCCGAGCGAAAAACGAGTATCCTCCGGCACGCCGCGATATTCCGGCGGATAATCGATCGCGCCCGTCGCGACGATCGCGCCTTGGCCGGGCATCAGCCGCGGATTCGATCCCATAGTGCCCACGGTTCCCGGGTTGGTCAGCGAAATCGTGGTGCCTTCAAAATCGGAGACTTGAAGCCTGTTGTCTCGCGTGCGCGAGATCAGATTGTCGTAGGCGTCGATGAACTGCGCGAAGTTCATCGCCTGAGCGTTTTTGAGATTCGGAACTTTGAGCGAACGGGCGCCGTCCTTGCCTGCGACGTCCACCGCGATGCCGAGATTGACGTGATCCCGGGTGATGCGGAAGGAATCCGCGCCGTTTTCCGAATAGGCCTGATTCATCGCGGGAACTTTTTTGAGAGCCTTCACAATCGCCCACGCGATCAGGTGCGTATAAGAAATCTTCCTGTGGTGATTGATCGCCCGGCGATTCTCCTCGAGCACTTTCACCGGCATCACGCGCTGGCTGGTGGCCACGGGAATGGTGAGACTCGCGGTCATGTTTTCGGCGATTTTTAGCGCCGGGCCGCGCAATGGCACTAACTGGTCGCCGGGGCCAAGCGGCGGGGGTTCGACTACGCGGGCGGGGGCGATGATCGACGTGGGGGACGCAGTGGTCGCCGGAGTCGAATGTCCATTCGTTTCAAATACTTGAGTCCATCCGGAATCAACGGTTTTGCGGTCGTGCTGGTACTGTTGAAACAGCTCGTCTTCGAGCCAACTGTTCACACTGGGGCGAGAATTTTCCGGCATTCAGAGGTTCCGACTACTATGTTAACTGATGCCCACGTTACTCATCTTTTCCGATATTCACAATGACATGAAAGCGCTTGAGAAGCTGATGGACATCGATGCGGACTATTACTTTTGCGCCGGCGATCTGGTGAGCTGGGGGCGAGGGCTCGACGCGATGGCCAAGATCATGGAGCGTCGCGCGGAGCGGATGCATGTTATGCCGGGAAATCATGAGACAGAACGCGAAATCGCAGACCTGTGCGAACGGCATGGCTTTGTGAACTTTCACCATCGGTCGGTGGAGATTGGCGGCGTGCATGTCGCCGGGCTCGGATATTCGAGTCCGACTCCATTCGATACGCCCGGCGAATATAGCGAAGCGGAGATCGCGCGGCGCCTTGGAAGATTTTCGGAGATGAACCCCCTGGTGCTGATCTGCCACGCGCCTCCACTCGATACAAGGCTTGATCGGGTGCATGACGGGCTACATGCGGGAAGCAGCGCCGTCCGCGATTTCATCGAAAAGCATCATCCGCGAGATTTTTTCTGCGGGCACATCCATGAGGCGGAGGGAGCGGTCCAGCAATTTGGACCGACAAGGGGGATGAATGTGGGGAAGCGGGGGTATTTGTTGGAGTTGTAGAAAGCTTCCTACTCACTCTGTAAGGAAATACGGTGCCAGTTCACCGGTAGCCCATGCGATCTGCTCCGATTGTAGGTAGAACACAAAATGCGTCAATGCAACTCTCTATGCAGCTATCGAGGCCCTCAACTCTAATCCATTCGGACAAGGTCGGCAGGGGCTGCTAAACTAACATCCAATGACCCTCGATGAACTAGAAAGAGAGTACGCTGCGCTCCGCCAGCAAGCCGATGCTGTGCGGAGCTATCTTTGACATTCCCGCCCGAAGATCCCAACTGGAAAAGCTCGAAGAACAAGCCAACGCGCCTGATTTCTGGTCGAATCCTGAAAAAAGCCAGAAGGTGATGCAGGACCGCAAGCGGCTGGAAGAACAGATCAACCAGGACGCTTCGATCGGCGGCGCCACATCCGATCTCGATACGCTGTTCGAGCTCGCGCGGGAAGGCGAGAACGTGAATGGCGATATCGAGCACTCCCTGCGCGCGTTTCGCGACCAACTCCAGAAGCTCGAAGACAAGATGCTTCTTTCAGGGGACAACGCCGCGCGCAGTGCGATCGTGACCATTCATCCCGGCGCGGGCGGAACGGAGAGCCAGGACTGGGCCGAAATGCTGCTGCGGATGTACTTGCGGTGGGCGGAACGGAACCGGTTCGACGCCGTGATCACCGACCGGCTGGAAGGCGAAGGCGCCGGGATCAAGTCCGCGACTTTCGAAGTCAACGGCGAGAACGCTTATGGTCTCTTGCAGAGCGAAGTCGGTGTCCATCGTTTGGTGCGAATCTCGCCCTTCGATGCCAATGCGCGGAGACACACGTCGTTTGCGTCGGTGTTCATCTACCCGCAGATCGAAGACGAGATCAAAATCGACATCCGCCCCGAGGATCTGCGCGTGGATACGTTTCGTGCTTCGGGCGCCGGAGGGCAGCACGTCAATCGAACTGACTCGGCTATCCGTATGACGCACCTGCCGACTGGCATCGTGGTGCAGTGCCAGAACGAGCGCAGCCAGCACAAGAATCGCGCGTCGGCAATGAAACAACTCCGCGCCAAGCTTTACGAATTCGAGATGGACAAGAAGCGCGCCGAGGAGCGCAAGCTTGAAGATTCGAAGCTCGACATCAACTTCGGGAGCCAGATCCGGAGTTATGTGCTCGCGCCGTACCGTTTAATCAAGGACCATCGCACCAAGCTCGCAATCGGAGACGTAGATCGCGTGCTCGACGGGGACCTCGAGGAGCTGATACACGCCTTTCTCGTGTGGCGTAAGACCGGCAAGACGGCCGCTGATGGAAAAGACGATCTCCCTGAATAAAGCCGCCGAGATCATCCGCAGCGGCGGCTTGCTCGCTTTTCCAACCGAGACAGTCTACGGACTCGGCGCGAATGCGCTGGACGCCGCGGCGGTTCGAAAAATCTTCGAGTTGAAAAGACGGCCTTCAACGAGTCCTCTCATCGTTCACGTGTCTTCGATTGAGATGGCCCGGCGATATGTAAAAGACTGGCCGGACGAAGCCGGGGAGCTGGCTTCGAAATACTGGCCAGGACCTTTGACGCTTGTCTTACCGAAGTCCTCGGATATCCCCGACATCGTCACGGCCGGGCTTCCGACCGTCGGAATTCGAGTTCCTGCTCATCCGATCGCGCGCGCGTTGATCGAGGAGGCGGGCGTGCCGATAGCAGCGCCAAGCGCGAATCGATTTATGCACCTTTCCCCGACAACGGCGCAGCACGTCCGCGAGGAATTCGGCGACGCGATCGAGGTCCTGGATGGCGGCCCGACCCAGGTGGGAATCGAATCCACTGTGGTTTCGCTCGCCGGAGGCAAGATGACGCTGTTGCGGCCCGGAATGATCTCGTTCGGGGAGATCGAGCAGGCCGCGGCGCCTGAAGGTTCGCATCCCGCGCCGGGAATGCATCATCGGCATTACAGTCCGCGGACTCGATTGTTGCTGGTCAACGGCCCGGAGGATCTGCCGGATGGAAGAGGCGCGTATATGTGGTGGAGGAAGTCAGGAATCTCGGCCCGCTCGGTCCCGATGCCGGATGATCCGGCCGCCTATGCTGCGCGCCTGTACGCCGTGATGCACGATCTGGACGCGGAGCGCTGGCCATGGATCGCCGTGGAGGCTCCGCCCGACGATCCTGCGTGGGCGGGTATCGTGGATCGTCTGCGCCGGGCAAAATCGGAATAAATTTTAAAGATGCAAGGCCGCAGCGCCGACGATTTTACGCGTGGCGCGATCCTGCACGAAAACCACCAGCTTCAAATTCGGGCTGCGCCACTGCGGGCGGAGATTGATTTTGGCGTCGGCAGTGTAGGCGGTCGCTTTTTTCGTGTCAAGATGGCCGATACTGGACAGACTGCGCACGACGCCGGTGTGCTGGAGATGGCGTCCGGCATTTTCTCCATTCGAAACGTCGGTCTGCAAGAAGGTATCCGTGATGGCGAGGAACATGTCAGCGCTACGGACGCCCTCTGGAACGGAGTCGATTTTGATGCGGACCATATCGTCGGCGAGCCGCGACAACTCCGCGTGGGCGTGCGGAGCCTGAGCTGCTTTGCGAATCTCCTCCTCAGCGCGAACCCGGTCTGAGCCGAGAAATTGCACTTCGCCATTCACCACCATCTGAGGAGTGTAGACGCTCTCCAGGCGAAACATGCGGCCGTAATCCTGCTGGCGCGCTGAAAACAGCGATGCGGAGAAGGGGTCCTTCCACCCGAGATGATTCCAGTAATCGACGTGCTCGCTCAGGGGAATTACCTCGACGTCGGGAGCGCTTCTGGCGAGCCGCATCAGCAGCGCATCGGCAGGCGGACAGCTCGAGCAGCCCTCGGAGGTGAACAGTTCCACGACGACAGCCGCCCGCGGCTGGGCGAAAGCGGCCGCGGCGGAGAGAACGAGGAGACTTAAGATACGGGTCATAGGAAATCCGATCCACCGTGTTCGTTATTTTATTCCGTTCACAGGAAGGACGCGAACTCGGCTGCAAGAGTGCAGAAGAATTACGGCCTGAGGGACGCCAGGCCTTTTCTGGCCCCCTCAAAATCCGGGGCGAGACGCAGGGTTTGGGAAAATTCCTGCTCCGCTTCGACATTTCGCCCGAGCGCAGCGAGCGTTCTCGCGAGATTATAGTGGGCCATAACATAATCCGGCTTAAGGTGCGTCGCATTCGAGAACCCTATGACGGCTTCGTTCAGGCGGCCGCGGTCGGCGAGCGCAAGACCCAGATTGTATTGGCCTTCGGGGTCATTTGGCTGGAGGCGGACAACTTGTGTGAATTCGACAATCGCCTCATCCATGCGGCCCATCAGTCCGTAAACCCCGCCCAGGTTGTGATGGGCCTCGACGTCGTTCGGATTGACGCGCGCGGTCTCAATCAGGTAGGGGAGCGCCGTTTGAAAATGCGGCATCGCGTCTTTCGCCCGGCCTTCGGACATCAGAAGACCTCCGAGCCGGAAATGCGCTTCCGCGCTGTTCGGGTTGTACCGAAGTTCCTCTTGAAACTCGGCCGCAGCTTCTTGAGTGCGGCCTTGCCGGAGCAACGCCGTTCCAAGATCCACGTGAGCTTTGGGAGTCGAAGGATCCAGGCGCAGCGCCTCGTGAAGCTGCGAGATGGCGTCATCGACTCGTCCAACCTTGATGAGAGCCTCGCCAAGATTATCGTGGATGTAGGCGACGTCGGGACGGTATTTCGCCGCAGCCTCGAAATACTGGATCGCTTCATTCAGTTGACCGGCTCGGCGGAGGGTGCCGGCGAGATTGTTGCAGGCCACCCAGTTTTTGTCCGTGACCGCGATCGTATGGCGGAACAGAGTAACGGTGTTCTTCCAGTCTCCGAGATACGTCCACGTGACAGCGCTCCAGACGCAGCAGATTACGGCCGCGGCGATGTTCAGCGACCGGGTGGATTTGACCGTGTCCGCGATCAGCCAGAACAGCATGATGGAGATTCCGATCATGGGCAGGTACGTGTACCGGTCCGCGCGAGCCTGGCTGCCCACCTGCACCAATCCGATCACGGGAACGAGCGTTCCCAGATACCAGAACCATCCAGTGAACAGATACGGCCGCGAATCTCTGAGCCGAACCACGATCCAGGTCACGGCGGCGATCGCGGCCAGCGCGAACAGCCATTGCCAGACGTGGATCGAATCGGGGTACGGATAAAAGACCGCGAGCCTGGACGGCCAGAGAAATTTGACGACGTACACAACGTAGGTCAACAATGCGTTCGCGGCGCGAAGCGTGAACGGAATTTTTTCGAGCGCGGCGACGGCCCCGCTTTGTTTCTGTGCGATGAATGTGACCACGGAGGCGACAATCGAGATGGCGAACAGCGGAACCTTCTCCATGACGAGCTGCCGGGTGATTTTGCGGCGAAGCGGCCAGAAGTCGAGCAGAAGCATCAGAAACGGCAGCGTCACCACCATCGCCTTCGACATCGATCCGCAGACGAACAATCCGAGCACGGTGAAATATCGATTCTTCGATGGTTTCTCGACGTACCAGGCGTAGGCGAGCAGATTCAGAAGCCAGAACAGCGCGCTGAGCACGTCCTTGCGTTCCGCCGCCCACGCGACGGATTCGACGTGCAACGGATGCAATCCGAACGCGAACGCCGCGAACGCGCTCGGCCATCGGGCGCCCGTGACCCGGACCAGCAGCGCGAATAGCGCCAGAGTACTGATCGCGTGCAGAAAGACGCTCATCATGTGATGCGCTCCGGCATCGAGCCCGAACATCTCGACATCGAGCATGTGCGAGAGCCAGGTCAGCGGAAACCAGTTCGAATATTCGAGAGAAGTGATCGCCCAACCCGCTCCGTCAAGTGTCAATCCGTCGCGGACATGCGGATTCTCCGTCACGTAGACCGGATCGTCGTAGTCGATAAAATCGTGCGTCCGGACAGGACTGTACACGATCAGGACGGAGGCAAACAGGAGCACATAGATCCACAGATCCCGGCTCAAATCACGGCGAGCTACCACTTGCAGGATGATAGCAGGAACGCCATGGGATAATGGGCGGTTTACGTGCGGAGCCTTCTCTTATGGATTCATCGTCACCAGGCCTGGGGCTGGCTTGGCGTGTTGATTTACGCGGCTTCGGTAACTTTTCCGCACGACAACGTTCAGTACGTTGTGAACCAGCTCGCGATCCGGATCTCGCTGAAGCGGCTTTATCAAACCTCGGTCCCACGATTTGCCTCATCGAGGCTGCCTTTTTCACGTGGATCATTCTGCGGGCCCTTCGATCGCAACCCGCAAGACGGCCCGTGACTGCTTTCTGGTTCTTGACCGTGCTGCTGGTCCTCGGAACGTGGCGCCTGCTGACCGCGAATAATACGGAACTGGTCCACTATCCGCAATACATCCCTGAAGGAGCGGCGCTGCTTGCACTGACGCTTTCGCCAATCGATTCGATGGCATGGATTGCAATCTTCGGCGGGCTGGATGAGTGCTTCCAATACTGGACGATCATGAAGGGCCGCCCTGTGGGATATGACATGAATGACATCTACATGGATCTGCTAGGCGGCGCGGCGGGCATGTTGATCGCGATGGCGTTTCTGCGCTGCGAAAACCGCCCGATCCGGACCAGCATTTTCCGCCTGCGCGGAGTACAGGCGCTTCTGGGGATCATGCTCGCTGGAATCGTTCTGATTCTGTCCGGTGTTGTTCTCATTTATCAGGACAGGTCGAATCTGAATTACTGGTTCGCGCTGAGCCGCGACAAGCCACCCGCGTATTGGTACATCAATCCGCTGTTCGGGCCGCACCGGTTCCACACGCTATCGCCGGTGGAGGGGCCGATTTTGATTCTGTTGACTCTCGGAATTTATACGATTCTCGAACGTCGCGTTCAGGTTGTCGCGAAATAGCGTTACTGCTCCCATTCACGAAGCGCGGGCGCGCCAATCGCAAATCCGAGGACGATGAGGATCGTCGCGATGCCGCCGCCGGCAACGCTGACGACCGGGCCGAACCAGGCGGCCATCCACCCCGATTCGACAGCGCCCAACTGATTCGACGAGCTAATGAAAATATTCTGGACCGCAAGCACGCGGCCCTTCAGGAAATCCGGCGTGCGAGTCTGCACCAGCGATTGGCGCAGGACGACGCTCACATTGTCGAAGGCTCCGGTAAGATACAGCATCGCGAAGGAAAGCCAGAGCGAACGCGAAATTCCGAAAATGATAGTCGACGCCCCGAACGCGGCAACTGCCAGCAACAGCGACAAGCCTGCACGTTTGATCCTCGGCATATGAGATTGAATCAGCGCCATCGAAACTGCGCCAAGCGACGGGGCCGCTCGAAGCCATCCCAACCCGCGCGCTCCTGTGTGCAGAATTTCGACCGCATAAATCGGCAGCAACGCAGTGGCGCCTCCAAACAGAACTGCAAACAAATCGAGCGAGATTGCCGGGAGAATCAGCGAATCCCGTCTCACAAAACGAATCCCTTCGAGAAGCGATTTCCGGTCCGGCGGGGCTTGTGCGTCGTCTTTCGCGCGGACGCTCAAGAAATAGATCGCGGCAAACGCGAAAACCGAGCAAGCCAGATGGATGACATAGACGGTGCGGCTTCCGGCCGCGGCGAGAACGAGTCCCGCCAGCGCCGGGCCGCTCACGCTCGCGATTTCCTGCACACTACTGTTCCATGTGATTGCGTTGCTGAGCGCTTCTTCGGAAACAACATGGGGCAGAATCGCAAGCCTCGCAGGTCCTTGGAAAGCGCGGGCAGCCGCCGCCAGAAAGAGCGCGCTGTAGATGGCCAGCACCGATTGTGCGCTCACGATCAGCAGCGCTGCGGCTGCGCTCACTACAGCCTGTGTCGCCAGCATAATCCTGCGGCGATCCAGCCGATCGGCAAAGTGTCCGGCCCACAATGCGAAGAGCAGAAAAGGGGCAACCTGCACGAACCCGACATTGCCGAGCACCATCGCAGATTTGGTTGCGACATAAAGATCCCAACTCACCGCAACCGAAATCATCTGTAGCCCTAGAGTTGAGAGCAGATTCGCAACTAAAAACAGCCGAAAATCGCGCGAACGGAAAGAACTGTAAGGACTCAATCTCCTAGCTTCGCGCATTCCCGGGCGCCTCGCCAGCATGGGCTTAACCGTTAAGACGATCCTGCCTCAAATTGCTGAAATCTTGATTGAATTCTTGGATCTAAGTAAGAGCGCGCAGTTGTCGGAACGTTTCAACTCAAATGTAGCCGCGAAACAATGGAACGCTCCCCGAGTCTAATCGGCGGAAGCCTGGATAGCGGCACCGAACACAAAGGAGAAACGTAATGAAACGACAATTTGTGGCGATGCTGGTGGCGGGGTTATTGGCAGCATGCATGATGCTTTTGGCCGATACGAGAGTCGACTATAACCACTCCACCGACTTCAGCAAATTCAGAACGTATTCCTGGATCAAAGTGCAAGCCTCCAATCAAATCTGGCAGGAACGCGTCAAACACGATGTCGACGCTGCCTTGCAGAGCAGAGGTTGGCAGCAGGTTGCGAGCGGCGGAGACGCGGGAGTGACTGCTTTTGGATCGACCAAAGAGCAGAAGAGTATCCAGACGTTCTACGACGGTCTCGGCGGCGGCTGGGGTTGGGGCGGGTTCGGTGGCGAGGCGACTACCAACGTCGTGGACACGCCTGAGGGAACGCTGGTGGTCGATATTTTCGACCATCAGACCAAGAAACTTGTCTGGCGCTCCGTCGCCACCAATTCTCTGTCTGGAGATCCCGACAAGAACGCAAAGAAGCTCGAGAAGACGGTCGAGGATATGTTCAAACATTTCCCGCCAAAGGCGAAGGGCTGAGCGCCTTCCCCCGCAAATGCCATGCCCGGCCTGAAACTTTCGCGCCATAGGTGTGCTCACTGGCTTGCTTTCCTTCTGGTCCTTGTCGGATTCCGCCGTACCTCCGCCGCGGACACAATCACGTTAAACGTCGATATCAGGGCTTCCCGGCTCGAAGCGTTCTTTCACACGTATCATTGCCCGGCGCCGTTCCTGGTGTCGGACTATCTCACGGCTGCCGATGTCTATTCGATCGACTACCGGCTTCTTCCGGCCGTCTCGGTCCGGGAAAGTACATGTGGCCGGCATGCGCGCCTTAACAATCGGTGGGGCTGGGATTCGGCCAGGACCGGATTCGTCTCGCTCGCGCATGGAATCCACTACGTGGCTCGGCAACTCGCGCTGGGGCAGAGTTACCGCGGCAAATCGCTCGAGGAGAAACTCAGGGCCTATAATCCGAATCCTCAATATCCCGAAGAAATCCGCAAGCTGATGCGCGAGATTGAGAGCGACTAGTATCATTGGAGCGTGAACGAGTCCCTACTCGTCAACGCGCTGGGACACTGTGCCGGAGTCCTGATTTTCGGCATCTTTCTCTACTTGCTGATTCAGGACCGCGCCGCACGCAGGCTTGCCGGAAGCACGAAATCGATGCTCGCGGCAGCGCTCGCGTTTCTGTGGAATCTTGCGTCCCTTATTGTCCTCGGGTTGAATCCTGAGGCGGCGAGGTTCGCCGAAATCTCCGGTGCGCTCGGCTTCTCGGTGCTCAGCCTGCTTCCGGCGGTGCTCTTCGATCTCTGTCTCCGCGAGCGCCTGCGTTGGCTGGTCCGGATCGGGTACGGGCTGAGTGCCGTTTCGATCGCCCTGCATCTGGCTGAACTGACGCATCCCGCGACGCCGTTTCACCGCCTCGGTCTTGCGCTGATTGTGTTCGGGTACGGAGCGCTGACGTGCATCGCCGCGGCGAGCGTTTTTTTAATGCGCGATCGCGCCACGACCTCCCGACTGGTGGGGACTATGCTTTTGTTCCTGCTCGCGATGTCGTTCGTCCACTTCCGCAGCGAACACGCCGCACAAATCTGGTCGCGCGAATTGGCCTTCCATCACGCCGCCATTCCACTCGCGCTGCTCGTGCTGCTACAGGATTACCGTTTTGTCCTGCTCGACGCCTTTTTGCGATTCCTGGCGAATGTCTTCCTCGCGGCGATTCTGACTTCGGCCGCCGTCGGAGCCTGGCGTTTGAACCTGATGCCCGCTCCCTCGACCCCTTTTCTTCAGGCTCTGTATCTGACAGGGATCTGCCTGCTGCTGGTGATCTTCGCTCTCCTGCGCGGCTGGGTGCAGGGACTGCTCACTCACCTTGTCTTCCGCAGTCCTGATCGTGAAAAACTTCTCGATCGCCTGAAAGTGCCCGTCCGTGATGAGGCGAGCTATCTTGCTTCGGCCGCCGGACAACTGGGGGAATTCATGGGCACTGAGGCATCGATGATGGAGACGCCGCTTCTCGCGGAGTTGGATCTCCGCCGTCCCGCGTTGGTTTCCGAAGTTCCGCAGATGCGCGCCGAGCTTGAAAAAAAAGGCGTGGAAGCGCTCGTGCCGCTGCGCTTCACATCTGGAGCATCGCACTATGTTCTTCTGGGGCGCCGCTCCGGTGGACGCCGCTACCTCAGCGAGGATCTTCAGGCACTCGGCCGCGCCGCGGGCTTAATCGTCGACCAGATCGAGCAGTATCGCGAATCCGAGATGCGCCGTCTGGTGGCGCAGGCCGAGTTGCGCGCGCTTCAGTCTCAGATCCATCCGCACTTCCTGTTCAACGCATTGAACACGCTCTACGGAATCATCCCGCGCGAGGCCAAAGGGGCGAGAGAAACAGTGCTGAATCTCGCCGACATCTTCCGCTACTTTCTTGAAACCGGGAAGCAGTTCCTGCCCCTTGAAGACGAGTTGCACATCGTCAAAGCCTATCTCGACGTGGAGCGGTTTCGCCTGGGCCAGAAGCTTCGCGTCGAAATCGACGTTGCCCCGGCCGCTATGCTCGCGCAGATCCCGATTCTCTCGATCCAGCCGTTAGTGGAGAACGCCGTTAAACACGCGATCTCGCCGAAGCCCGGCGGCGGCCTGGTCCGGCTGGAAGCATCCGTGGACCCGCAGGGAATCTTGAAGGTTTCGGTGCGAGACACGGGAGGCGGCTTTAAGCGTGGCGAAAAGTCCGGCGTTGGCCTCGACAACGTCGCCCGGCGCCTCCAACTCTGTTACGGCCGCGACGCCCGTCTGGAGATTGAAACGAGCGATGCGGGAAGCGTCGTTTCTTTCTCGGCTCCGGTTGCCGCGAATGCCGGATTACGCACGGTCGAGGTCGCGGGATGAAGGTCCTGATCGCCGACGATGAGCCGGTCGCGCGCCAGATCCTGCGCGAGCATGTCGAATCGATTCCCGCCGCCGAAGTTGCCGCTGAAGCATCCACTGGCTCCGAAGCTCTGGCGCGAATTCTCGAAACGCAGCCCGATGTCGTGCTGCTCGATTTGCAGATGCCGGAGCTTGACGGGCTTGCCGTGGTCAGATCTCTGCGCGGCGATCGAAGACCCATCATCATTTTCGTGACCGCGTTCGAGCACTATGCGCTTGACGCCTTCGACGTCGGCGCCATCGATTACCTCCTCAAGCCCGTCCGCCGCGAGCGCCTTGAAAAGGCGATCCTCAAGGCACAGAAGCAATTGAGAGAAGCGCCGCCTTCGCCGGCTCAACCGCGTAAAATCGTGGGCCACCGCGGAACCGATCTGTATCTTCTAGACCCCTCGGAAATCATCGCCTTCCAGGCGGAGGGTGAGTTGGTTCACATCGTGACCGCCGAACAACGGTACCTTGCCGATCATTCTCTTCGCGTGCTTGAAAGCAAGCTGGAGCAGCCGCGTTTCCGCCGAATCCACCGCCGCACGATCATCAACACAGATCACATCCGACGCATCTCACCGCTTTCGAGCAAGCGATGGCTTCTTCGCATGTCCAACGGATTCGAAGCCATCGTCAGCAAACGCCTGGCGAGCGCGATCCGCGAACAGCGCTGGTAGGTCGGCGGCTGAACATCTCGCTCGATGCCTATACTTTCTGGGTCCTCCATCTCCCGGTGCGAAAGACGATCACGGCAACGACAGCCAAGAGCGATTCCGCCGCGGGAATCGCCCAGAATACGCCATCGACGCCCAGCTTGACGTTGAACGACAAAATCCAGGCAAGCGGGAGTTGCACCAGCCAGTAACAAAACGCATTTACCAGGGTCGGCGTGAAGGTGTCTCCGGCGCCATTAAACGACTGCATCATCACCATCCCCCATGCGTAAAAGATGTATCCATAGCTGATCAGGCGTAGCGCCTTGGCCGCCACTGGAATCACGCTCGAATCGTCTGTGAAGATCGATACCAAAGGCTTTGCGAAGAACACGAAGCTCAGCGCAACGATTCCCAGGAAGATCATGTTGTAAAAACCGGCGCGCCAGACCGATTGTTCCGCGCGATGGGGCTGCCTGGCGCCCAGGTTCTGTCCCACCAGCGTCGCCGCCGCGTTGGCCATGCCCCAGCTTGGAAGAATCGCGAAAATCACGATGCGGATCGCCAGCGTATAACCCGCCACCGCAATGCTGCCGAAGCTCGAAGCCATTCTCACCAGCCCAATCCAGCTCGCCACGGCGACGAAGTATTGGAAAATTCCTCCAGCGGAAACTTTGATCAGCGTCAACATTACTTCCGCATGTAAACGCAGATGCCGCAGATTCACTCTGACCCGGCTCTTTCCTCGACTCAGGGCCCAGAACTGGATGAGTACGCCCGTCGATCGTCCGATCGTGGTCCCCACCCCGGATCCAAGCACGCCGAGTTTTGGAAAGGGCCCCAGCCCGAAAATCAACAACGGATTCAGAACAATGTTGATCAGGTTCGCGATCCACAGGACGCGCATCGCCAGCGCCGCGTCTCCCGCGCCGCGAAACACACCGTTGATCAGAAACAGCAGCATCACCGCCGAACTGCCGCCGTAGATGACTCGTGTGTATCCCGCGCCGGTGCGCACAATCGAATCCGACGCGCCCATCAGCCGCAGAACGTCCGGAGCGAACCAAGCGCCAACGATCCCGATCACTCCGGCGAATCCGAACCCGAGCAGGATCGACTGTACCGCGGCATCGGCCGCGCCGTCGTTGTTCTTCTCGCCGATACGCCTGGCCACCATGGCTGCCGCCGCGGTGCTTAATCCCATGGCGACCGCAAACAGAAGTGTCAACACGGATTCGGTGAGTCCGACGGTGGCGACTGCATCCGATCCGAGCTTGGCGACCCAGAACATATCGACAACCGCGAACAGCGATTCCATGCTCGCTTCGAGCACCATAGGAATCGCAAGCAGAGTGATGGCGCGTCCGATCCGCTCCTGCGTATAATCGCGATGAGCGTCGCCGCTCAGCGCCTCGCGGACAGAAGCCTCAATAGAGGCGAAAATACTCCTTTTTTTAACTAAAGCGGATTGCACAGGTCCTCCAGGTCTCGTTTAGGGGAAAACGGCCGCAGAAGCTTGCGTTAGCGAAGCTTCGAGATTGCGGCAAGTCGAGATGGAAGAACTGTAAACATCGAACTAATGCGAGAGTAGCGGAAAGGCCCGGCGGAGTCAAGTGGGATGCGGTTATACTTCGCGATTGAAGAGCGGAGATCTTTAGAATTTCTTAAGTTCTTCGATCAATCCCAGCGGACCCTTCTTCAGATAGATTTGCGCGAGGCGCTGCTCCTCGGGCGACGGCGTCACTGCCTTGCGAAGTTTAGGATCCATGAGCACGGTCCGGCTGGGAATCCAGAATTGTCCGTCGGAAAACTCCACCGAGGAAACAAACCCGGTCATGCTCTGGATCGACGAGTTCGGCAGTCGAAGCGACGCGTCCTGCGCCACCTGGCCCGACTTGCCCGGAGCGAGAGTCACATCTGCGGGCATCGAAGCGGCTTGATATTCGCGGCCCTGCTGATCCTTAACGATCCAGCCCATTTCGATATAGCGGATCGGCCGCTCGCTGCGATTGCGGACCTCGATTCGCGGCGCGTGCGCTTCGTTTCCGGCCACCCGCGCCATCCCATTCAACGCCTCCACGGGCGATTCGGGCATTTGCAGGAAAGCGAACGCCAGTTCCCGCTCAGGGTCGGCATTGGTTGCGCGACCGCGCACCATCTGCATTCCCTGCTGCGGATGATCCGCCTGTCGAGCCAGACTCTCGATCATTTCTTTTTGCAAGCCTTCGCGCCCCGCCGTCTCCAGGATTTTCTTGAAATACTGACGGTCGCGTCGAGCTTCCAATTCCCACACCGTCATCGTCCGGCGCGAGTGCAATTTATCGGGACCGTAAAATCCCAGATCATCGAATAGAACGCCGTCGAGCCTCACTTCAACCGGAGCAGACGATCCAATAGGGCGGAGCAGCCGGAGATCGATCGTAACGGGAAAGGACTCGCCGGGCGCGACATCCAGGCTCGGAATCGAAACCGATCCTTTGCCGCCGGGCGTCACTTCCTGCGAGAAGACCGCAAGAGTGATCGATCTCACGCGTTTCTGGCTCGAATTGCGCAGGGAAAGAGATGCGCGTATATCGTCGAAAAACGCCCCTCCGCGAGGAGAAGCGCTGGTGTCGCCCCAATCCACCGCGACCAGAGTCACAGGCGAATCAGAAGGAAGAGTCACTTTGCGCTGAACGGTTTGGGCACTGAGCGCACTCACGGCAGCGAAAATGATCCAGCTACTGCGCATACACACTCGTGATTGTGATCTGACCGGTATCCGCGTTGACATAGCGGGCACTGGCGGACCCTTGCACGCTCACCGAAACAGCCAGAGGACGCGTCGATCCTTGCGAAACGCCCAAGCTGTTTCCGTTTTCCCGCAATTCGATTCCGGAAGAATCCGCCTCGACGATCAGTCCACGTTCCGGCGCGGCGTTTCCACCATGCCAGATTGCCGTCAGTGCCCGGCCAAGCGATCGTGTCGTCTCCGGCGGCATATTCAGCCACCAGGCCAGGGCGAGAACGCAGCTCAACGCGCCCATCAACGCCGCAGGACGCCATCCCAGCGGAACCGTCTTCTGACGCCGTGGAGCTACGCACTCTCCGGCAGCCAATCCGACGCGAATATTCGCGGTCATCTCCGCCGATAGGCGTTCCCAATCGAGATTCTGCGGTAATGCCGACGCAAGTTCCCCAACGGCAGCGCGATCGGCGCGGTAGGCATCAACGCGGCTCCTGCAACGTTCGCAATTGGAAACATGAAAACGGACCAACACGCGCCGTACGATGCTCAGGTCGCCCGATACATACAGCGCCAGATCCGCTTCCGCAACGTGAGTCACACTTTCCTTCTTTCGAGATACTTCCGGAACTTTACCCGCGCATTCGCGATGTGCGATCGTACCGTTGCCTTCGAGCAATTCAACCGTTCCGCAACTTCTTCCGCCGGCAATCCCTCGACATCGCGAAGCAGCAACGCGGTTCTCTCCCGATCGGTGAGGACATTCAAGCCGGTTGCGAGATGCTCGCGATGCTCGGCGCGGAGCACCAGTTGTTCGGGGCTTTCGTCATCCGAACTTGTGAACGGTTCCGGTATTTCGTCGATGTCGCTAAAATTGACGCGGCCGTTGCGGCGCAGAAAATCGATCGCCGTATTGCTCGCGATTCGCGATAACCAATGCGCGGCTTTATCCAAGTCCTTCAATTGATCCTGACGCTGGAGCGCTTTGATAAACGCTTCCTGGGTCAGGTCTTGCGCGTCCGGAACGTTACCAACGATCCGGTAAATCAGCAGGAACACGCGGCGCATGTTCTCGTTCACAAACCGGGTCTGCTGCTCGGTTGAGAGCGGAGTCGCGTCGTACCGGGTATAACCCTGCGCTTCGCTCATGCGTGTGGACACGCTCGCCATCTAAACATCAATGACGCCTTCCCTTCTACAAACGTGCAATCAAGTTTTTTACTGCCGTTCGGCTACTGAATCGATCGGATGCACGCGGTATTCTAACTAGTATATGAGACCTGTCGCCGTGATCGGAATCGGCAAAACTGCGTTCGGAGCGTTTCCGGACCGCGACCTTCGTTCCCTGGCCGTCGAAGCCGGGGAAAAGGCACTTGCCGATGCGCGCGTAAGCCCTTCTAAAATAGAGGCTTTTTACTTAGGCAACTTCGCCGGGCCCAGTTTTGTTGGCCAGAATCACCTGGCTCCGTACATCGCGGGCGCGATGGGAATTACCGGCGTCCCTGCGACCCGTTTTGAGGCTGCCTGCGCGTCAAGTGGATCCGCGTTCTTTCACGCTGTTTCGGCAGTGGGTGCTGGGTTATATGACGTGGTCATGGTCGGCGGGGTGGAGAAAATGACCTCACAGACAACGCCTCGCGTAACCGAGATCCTGGCTGGCGCCGGGGACATGCAAGGCGAAGGCAAGGCTGGCGCAACGTTTCCGGCGTTGTTCGCGATGATCGCCCGGCGCCATATGCATCAGTACGGAACGACTCGTGAGATGCTGGCGGCAGTCGCGGTCAAGAATCACGCAAATGGTGCCAAAAACCCGCAGGCGCACATGAAAAAAGTCATCACGATGGAGCAGGCGCTCGCGGGCAAGCCGATCGCGGAGCCGCTTACGGTTTACGACTGCTCGTTGATCAGCGACGGAGCGGCAGCGGTGATCATCGCTCCGCTGGAGCGCGCCGCGGAGTTCACTTCGAAGCCGGTGAAGATTCTGGGTATCGCCCAGACCTCGGATCAGGTGGCTCTCGATCAGAAGGACGACATTACAGCGTTCAAGGCAGTTCGCGAGGCCGGAGAGAAGGCTTACAAAATGGCCGGTCTGAGCGCAGCCGATATTCAGTTCGCCGAGATGCACGACTGTTTCACGATCGCGGAGATCATCGCGTGCGAGGATCTCGGATTTGTAAAGAAGGGCGACGGCGGAAAATATGCGCTGGAAGGGTGCACGGCGCTGACGGGTCCGCGCCCGGTGAATACCAGCGGCGGGCTGAAGGCGAAGGGACATCCTGTGGGCGCGACGGGCGTCGGCCAGATTTGCGATATCGCGATCCAGATCAGGGGCGAAGCAGGCGAACGCCAGATCGCGCGGCATGAGATCGGTTTGGCGCAAAACTTGGGCGGCAGCGGCGCGACTGCTGTCGTCACGATCCTGGGGGCTGTATGAGAGGAACCATTTACACCGAGACGATGATTCATGCGGCGCCGGAGCAGTTCGTGAAGGATGCCCCGTACCAGTTGGTGATCGTGACGCTCGACGACGGCAAACGCCTGACGGCCCGGATCACAGGCGATCGCGTGCAAATCGGCGATAAGGTTATCGATGCCGGGCCGCGCGACGGGATTCCCTTCTTCAAAAAAGTTTAAACACGAATAAACACGGGTCTCTTCGTGTATATTCATGTTCACGGTACGTGCGTGCCGCATTCGTGGCCAAAATTTTCCTTTACTACTTCGGGAAGGCTCGCGATCCGCACGCGAACGCGATGGCCGAGGAGTACATCAAGCGCTCGACGCGTTTTGCGAAGTGCGAAATGCGTGAGATCACGCCGAAGATCGATCCATTTGAAAAACATCCGGCGGCGATGAAGGTGCTGCTGGATCCAGCGGGTAAGCCGATGGATTCGCCCGGATTTACTCGACTGGTGGATCAGGGTCGGGACTTGGTGTTTGTCGTCGGCGGATCCGACGGGCTGCCTCCGGCCTGGAAGCCTCGCGCAGATATGTTGGTCGCGTTATCGCCGATGACGATGCCGCATGAACTTGCTCGGGTGGTTCTGGCGGAGCAGATTTATCGGGCGTTGACGACATTGCGCGGGCATCCGTACCCGAGGTGAGCCACCAAGACAACTAGGCATGGCGTCCTCGATTATTCTGTTCTCCAGCGCCGCCGCGAGATCGTGGATCCGCCGGGCGAATCGGCGCGGGCGCAACCGACGCGGCGCCGCAGCCGGAGTTGCGCTCGGAGCAGTCTCCGTTCACTACGTCGCATCACTGCTGTACGGCGTAAACGCCACTGATCCGTCGATGTTGGTTCTTCGATTTGCGATCATCGCGACAGCTACGCTGCTTGCCGCATTAACGCCGGGGATTCGAGCGCTGCGGATCAATCCCGTCGAAATGCTCCGGGCCGAATAAGCTACCGTAGCGTTATGGACCTTCTGCTGCCCTCGCTGGCAGCGCTTGTCGCGATTCTCATCCTTCCCGGCTGGTCCTTCTATTTCGATGTGACGCCGAAGATCGTCGTCGTATTGTCGGGAGCCGCCGTCGCTGTGATCGCCTGCCGCAGATGGACCAGTCCCGTGCCCCGACTGCTGAAATGGTTCCTGCGAATCATGGCGATTCAGGCGATCGCAATTGTCCTCGCCACGTTTGTTTCGACTCATGTATGGTTTTCCGTCTACGGAAGCACTTGGCGGCGCAGCGGATTTTTCGCTGAATTAGCGATCCTCATTTTGACCGTCACTGGTGCTGTCGCATTGCGCGACGTGCGCTTGTGGCTCCGGATCACAGTACTTGCGTCAATCCCGGTCTCGATTTACGCAATTCTTCAATACTTCGGAATCGATCCGATTCTGCCCGCCGGGGGATATCACTTCGGCGAAGGCAAGTACATGATCGTGCGCCCGCCGGCGACGCTGGGACATGCGGCTTATCTCGCGACCTATCTGCTGTATGTAATTTTCGCCGGGCTGGAACTGGCAGGCGCCGAAACGCAACGAGTATTGAAAGCGCTGGCCGCGGCGGCCTCCGCGCTCGCATTCTTTGCGATGGTTTTCAGCGGGACCCGAGCTGCGCTCGTCGGATTTGCCGCCGGCATCGCATTCGCCGCTCTTCGCGGCCGGCTGAATGTCAGAATTCTCTACTCCGCCGCCGGATTGGCCGCCGTTCTGGCGATTTTCTACGTCTCTCCTTTCGGCGAGCGGCTCCGCGCGCGCGTCTTCTGGTCGAGCGAAGATCCTCTCGGCGGCGCGCGATTTCGTCTCTGGGCCGACACATTGAAAATGGCCGCCGCGCGGCCGATCGCCGGATACGGTCCCGAGACGTTTTCGATCGAGTTCCCGCGGCATGAATCACTCGAACTCTCGCGCGCATTTCCGGACTTTTATCACGAATCGCCGCACAACCTCTTTCTCGACGCCTTGGTCTCGAAGGGGGCTGCCGGCCTGATCGGAATCCTCGCGCTGGCCGGCTTCGGTATTTTCATCGCACGCGGATTCATTGGAGCCGCCTTTGTCGCAATGCTGTTCAGCCAGCAGTTCACGACGTTCACTCTGCCGACCGAACTGTACTTCTATCTCCCGCTCGCCATTCTGGTGGCCGATCCTAAAGCTCGAACCATTGCCGCCCCGGCGTGGCCAATCCGGGCCACCCTGGCCCTTCCGTTCGCGCTGTTCGCTATTTACCTGGCGGAAGGCGACCGCCTTCTGGCGGCGGCCCGCCAGGCGCTGGACCGTCACGAGCCCGACTCTGCCGCCGTACTGGTAAATCGCGCCCGACGCTGGAATTCCGCGGCGGATTTCTACTTCTCGCGGCGCTTTGCGGTCGAACCCGCCCACGATCCCGTAGAGAAGCTCCGCGTATGGCGCTATGGTTTCGATGCGGCTACGCGCGCCCCGCAGACGGCGGACGATCCACAGAACGCACTGATGAATCTCGCGGCATTTCAGGCAGGCCTGAATGATGCGGCTGGCGTCGAGCAGACCTTGCGTCAGGCGATTGCCGCCGCTCCCAACTGGTACAAGGCTCACTGGTTGCTCGCTCAGGTACTCGCGCAGCAAGGAAGGAAGCCAGAGGCGCTTATGGAGGCGCAGGCAGCCGCAGATCGCGCCGGCAATAAGCACCCGGAAGTATCCTCGACTTTGGACAGTATCCGTACTCGCTAATTCCGTGCCAGGGATCGTCTCATCCTCTCTATTCAACGACTGGCATTGGCCGTATTCTTGAGCTATGAGACGATGCCTCGGTGTAGCTCTATTTCTCGTTTCTTCCACAGTTGTATACGCTCAAAAGCCTGTAATTGCGGATGGGGGCGTGCTCAATGCGGCCAGCTTCGCCAAGAACGCCCAGGGATTGGGTACGGCGACGGCCCCCGGATCGCTTGTGGCGATTTTCGGGACATTCGGCGCGCAAACAGTGGCGGCTGCCGATACGATTCCTTACTCGACGGCGCTTGGTGGCGTCAGCGTCAAAATCAACAATCAGGACGCACCCCTACAGAACGTCGAATTCACAGGTTCTTTCCCGTTTCTAACCGCGCAGGTGCCGTTCGGAGTACTTGGCTCGCAAACCTCGGGGAATTTGAACGTGGTCGTGACGGTCGGCGGGGTGGCGTCCGATCCCAAGGCGATGCCTTTCGTCGCTGTGGCTCCTGGAGTTTTCACAATTCCGGCAACCGGCACTGGAAACGCTGTACTTGTGATGACGGACGGCGATAATGTCGGGAAAATTGCAGCGCCGAATTCCGCTGCCGTGTTGAACTATCCTGCCGCCCCCATCAAAGTGGGTGGCCGCGCATTCTTCTATGCGACCGGATTGGGAGCGCTCTCACCCGCGGTGAAAGAAGGTCTCGGCGGGTTCGAAAATCGCGGTCCGAACGACCCTGTCCCGCAGGTGGTCTCGACGCCGACCGTGTTGATCGACGGAATCACGGCGCCAGTGGAATATGCCGGCGTTTCCGGCTTTCCCGGCGTATACCAGGTCAATATCGTCATTCCGAACGGGGTTCGCAGCGGCAACAATATCCCACTCCAGGTCAGGAGCGCGGATGGCTCGGTAACGAGCAACACCGCTACGATCGCAGTTCAATAAGTTAGCCTCGCTAGGTCCTCCTCCTGGGCACGGTCAACCGGCCGTGCCCTTTTTATTCTCTCCTGACAAAGTAGTACCGGTCTCAGATGCATTTGAGGCGGTTCTGTATCTCAACGGCCTAGGAGTCAGCCGAAAGAACCGCGACCTTCAAAAAGCGGAGAGCCGCCACGCTGCTGAGTCTGGTGATTGAGGCTCCCCTTGCTTACGCGGCGGGTTGATGGAACAGACAGGCTACCAGGCGTCGCGCCCGGCGATCACTCGCGGGAAAGTCGATCCCAGGATTCGCAAATAGAGCAGCAAACAATAGTGCCGCGCGAGGAAAATATCCAGGCGCCGGCGTTGCCGGTAGGTCAGCCGATTTCGGCCGCGTGTCTGCCACAGTCCACTGAGGCCGGGCTTCAGTTGCAGAACCTCCGCTGCGGATTCTCCGTAGTGCGCATTCCATTCGGCTTGGGTCACCGGGCGCGGCCCAACAAGCGACATTTCGCCGCGCACGACGTGCCAAAGCTGCGGCAGTTCGTCGATCGAATGGCGGCGGCAGAAAGCTGCGAAATTGCTGGTGACGCGAGGGTCACCGCCCGCTTTCACCGGAGGAACATGCGAATCGGGAAGTCGCTCGATCAGCCCCAGCGGCCCGCGTTCGCCGTTCCACATGGTGCGGAATTTCAGCATCCAGAAGGGCGCGCCACCTCGGCCGACGCGCCGATGCGCCACCAAGGGGGCGCGCTTCGACAGAACCATCACGGTGATGGTCACCGCGAGGAAAACCGGAACTAGCAGAATCCCGGCGGCGAGCGCGAGAAAACGCTCCGCTGCCGCCAGCAACTTGTACATCCTAATCCGGAGTATACGGAGATCTCTCCGCCGCCGATAGACGATCCAAAGCAGGCGATGCGACGGTCTTAGCGCCCTGCAAATTCGATAAAACGCGACGTTACAAGCTTCGCCCCGGACGAAGGTAACCCATGCGGGGCGCCCTCGATCGCCAGCAATTCAGTTCGTCCCGGAATTAATGTCAGAGCCGCCTTCAGCTCATCGATTGTTCCGAATGAATCCCGGGTCCCGTGCGCGAACATCACGGCCGTTCGCAGTTTCACGAAGTGCTCTGTCCGAGGTTGACTTGCTTTGCCCGGGGGATGCAGCGGATACGAAAGAAGCAGCAGCGCATCGGCCAGAACTGGATCCTCAGCCGCGGCCATCGACGTTTGGCGCCCGCCGTACGACGATCCGCCAAGATAGATCCGTCCGTTCGCGACTTCGCGAAGCGCCTTCGCGGCTGCTCGAACTCCATCGCGATCACGCGGGGCCTGCGCCGGAAACGGAGGACCCTTCGGACGCGCCTGCCTGTACGGCAGATCGTATCGAAGCACCCAAAGCCCGGCCTCACACATCGCCTCCGCCATCCCTCTTAACAGCGGAGCATCGCAATTCGATCCCGCACCGTGCGTAATCGCTAACCCGTTCCCATTCGGAGACACAGGTTCGTGCAAGTAGCCCTTCACGAGTTCGCGTTCAAAAGGTTTCGCAGACAATTTCGCCCTTTCCCCAGACCGTCTGGCGGCCGACCCCGGTCCATCGCGCAATTTCGAGATACGGAAGAAATTCTCCCAAATCGCCCTCGTACTCGACCACGCCCGTAAATCCTCCGAGCGAGTGCGTTTGTCCCGTGCGGCGGCTGGTGCGCTCGGCCCTGCTGCGCCGGATATCCCAGCGCGTCGTTCTGATCAGTTTTGCCCGTTCTCCCATCGATTTGAAATCGATATCGAGAGGACCATCCTGATAGGCGGATCGCAATGTACTAATACGATCCCGAGCCCGGCCGAACAACACAGCGAAGGTGGGCGGCGCATCCCCGGGTCCACCGGCGATCCCCTGATTGCCGGAGTTTACGGAGTTGATAGAACAAGGCCGATCGGGGCAGCGGCCGCGGACCGTCCGGTCCGGTGCCTTTAATTCGGTTGGGGTCAGAAACGTGATCCGGACGCTGCGAACATTTCGGCAAGGCTCCATGGAAAGCCTCATTGGCTGCCCTCCCTCAACGCGCTCGATTTCCGCGATACGCGCAAACGCGCGCTGAATCACGCCGATCCATTCGCTGAAACCGAATAGATGAACCCTGAAATCAAAGACCTCGCCCGATTTCACCAGCCGTTCTTCGACTCGAAAAACAAAGGGTCGAGGCAGGTCCTTCAATCCGCTCGGTCCGTCGGGGCGTTTTGGTTCAAATAAGCGATCGTACACCAGGGGATCGTACATTCGGAGCGATTTCCCGAACCCGCCGCGCAGGAGATTTGCATTCAGGTGAAACTCCCGGCCGGCTCGACAGAAGAATCGAAGTGGGATTACATCGAATGTCAATCTAATCCGTAATCTAGCATCCCCGCTCGACACCGACCCTATACTGGTAATGTGCCGTTTCGTCTAGGCATCGACTACAAACCCCGCGGCGACCAACCCGCCGCCATCGAGTCCCTTGTCCGCGGCCTCCGCGATGACGAGCAGCATCAGGTTCTTCTCGGCGTTACAGGCTCCGGAAAAACCTTCACCATGGCCAAGGTGATCGAGCAGGCCGGGCGCCCGGCACTGGTCCTGGCACATAACAAAACGCTCGCGGCGCAGCTTTTCCAGGAATTCAAGACGTTCTTCCCCGGAAACGCAGTCGAGTACTTCGTCAGCTATTACGACTACTATCAGCCCGAAGCCTACATTCCTTCCGGCGACGTCTACATCGAAAAAGAAGCCACGATCAATGACGAGCTCGACAAACTGCGTCTGTCCGCGACTCGATCGTTGTTCGAGCGCCGCGATTGCGTCATCGTTGCGAGCGTGAGCTGTATCTACGGTCTCGGCTCGCCCGAAGCCTATTACGGAATGCTCCTTATGCTCGAAAAGGGGCAAAAAATCGAACGCCAGGAGATCACTGCCCGGCTGGTCGATATTCTCTATGAACGTCATGAAGGTGACTTTCGTCGCGGAACTTTCCGGGTCCGCGGAGATGTCATCGAGGTTTTTCCCACTTACGACGACAACGCATATCGAATCTGTCTGTGGGGCGACGAGATCGAATCGCTGGAGCAAATCGATCCGTTGACGAGCCAGGTCAAACAGACTTTTCTGCGGCTTCCCATCTATCCAAAGACGCACTATGTTATGTCTGCCGAAACGCGGCATAATGCGCTCAAAAGCATTGAAAACGAGCTCGGATGGTGGAAAGAGGAGCTGGAAAAGGAAGGTAAGCGGATCGAGGCGCAGCGGCTTTACCAGCGCACGATGTTCGATCTGGAAATGATCCGCAACATCGGCTATTGCCATGGGATCGAAAACTACTCGCGCCATTTTTCAGGCCGTCTGCCCGGTCAGGCGCCGCCGACGCTGCTCGATTATCTTCCCCATGACGCGCTGCTGTTCATCGACGAAAGCCATCAAACGGTGCCGCAGTTGCAGGGCATGTATCATGGCGACCGCTCCCGAAAAGAAACATTGGTGAAGTTTGGGTTCCGCCTCCCGAGCGCTCTCGACAATCGTCCGCTGACGTTCGAGGAATTCGAGAATCGCGTCCACCAGGTGATTTATGTTTCGGCGACTCCCGGTCCATACGAATTGACGAAAACGTCCGGCACAGTCACCGAACAGATCATACGGCCGACCGGCCTGCTTGATCCTGAAGTTGACGTGAAGCCGATCCGCGGCCAGGTGGACGATCTGCTCCATGAAATCCGCCTTCGCGCCGAACGCAATGAGCGCGTTCTGGTCACGACGCTCACCAAACGAATGTCGGAGGATCTGGCCGAGCACTACACTGAGGCGGGCGTGAAATGCGCATATCTCCACTCCGAAGTTTCGACGCTCGATCGCGTGAAAATTCTCCGCGACCTGCGGCGCGGAACCTACGATGTGCTGATCGGCGTGAATCTGCTGCGCGAAGGGCTCGACCTCCCGGAAGTTTCGCTCGTGGCTATTCTCGATGCGGATAAAGAGGGCTTCCTTCGATCCGCCGGATCTCTGATCCAGACTATGGGCCGCGCCGCCCGCAACCTGAATGGCCGTGTGATACTCTACGCGGACGTGATGACGGATTCGATGCGCCGCGCCCTGGATGAAACGGCTCGCCGCCGGGCACTCCAGCGCGCATACAATGAAGCGAACAATATCGAGCCGCAGACGATCATCAAATCGATCGACGCCACCCTGGTGGCGGTCGCAGAGGGAGATTACGTGACGATTCCGCTGGAGCCGGACAGCGAAGTCGAAAACATTCCGCCGGACCAAATGGAGAAATACCTCGCCGAGCTGGAGGAACGGATGCGCGAGGCGGCTCGCAAGTTCGATTTCAAACAGGCTGCCGCATTCCGCGACCGCATCAAGGACTTGCGAACCCGCGCCGTGGCGGGTGCCGGGATCACATGACCGTCCCCGCGGCGGGACTGATCTGCGGTGGCGGCGTGACTCAGAGTTTCCTCGCCCGCCTGCCCTCCGTGCTCTCGGCCGTTGGTCCCGTAAAATCGGTCTCGCTTCGCGTCGCGCGCCGTATGGCGAATTCGCTGCGAGCTGGCTATGCCGTTGACGATCCCGCCGCGGTCGCCGGCTGCGATCTCGTCTGGATCGTCCTTTCGGACGATCGGCTCGATGCGACGATCGGTGAGCTCGGGACATCCCTGGTTCGAAAAAACATTATTGTGTGCGACTCGGAGCGCGACAGCCGGTCGATACAAATCCCGGGCGCGCGAATCGCTACGCTGAATGCCGTCGATCAGGGCGAACGTATTTTCGTCACCGAAGGAAATCCGCCCCTGTTGCGCGTATTGAATCGGATTCTGACCCATGAGCACCGGAAACTGATCGAGTTGCGTCCCTCGGCCAAGGCTCTATTCTTCGCCGGAGTCCACCTCTCGGGCCAGTTGCTGCTGCCGCAGTTTGCCGCTGGCGTCGAAGGGCTTCGCGCCGCGGGATTCACGCGTAAGGATGCGATTCGGGTCGCCGAGGCGCTGGCTGCTCGCGCTTTGCGCGCCTATGCGAAAGCAGGGCGGAAAGCGTGGAGTCCCGCGGCGGAGACGGAACTGCGGCGATCCCTTGAGCGGGATGCCGCGACAATCGGTTCGATCGATTCGCGCCTGGGCGATGTTTACACTGCCGCGGTGACCCAGGCGCTAGAGTATTTCAAGGAACCCTGAAGCCCCTAGAGGCGGGGTTCAACCCAATTTCTTCACAGATCCCACGTCGACCGCACGCGCGACACTTCGGCAACGCTCCAGGCTTGCGCGGGACAGCCGCCGGATCGATGAGGTTCATCTCCGTCGTAGATCTCCGGAATCCAATCGAGCCCGTTGAACGCTTCGAGACGATCGATGAGCGACTTGCAAAAACTCAGATTCTTATCCGTTTGCCCGAACGCGAGCAGGTAAGCGTCGATGAACGGTCCCATGAGCCACGGCCACGCGGTCCCCTGATGATAGGCCGCGTCGCGTTCATATAGCGAGCCCTGATAACGGCCCTTGTAGTCCGGATCGCTCCGCTCGAGCGTGCGTAATCCCACTGGTGTCAGAAGCTCCTTTTCGACGGCGCGAACGACCATACGTTGCTGTTCCGGATCAAGCAGGCTGGCACCGAATAATTGGTTCGGGCGGAATTTTGCCACCGGTCCTGCGTCCGTAAGGACATCGTAGAGGCAGCCTCGCTCCGCGTTCCAGAACTTTCTGCGAAAATTCTGCTTCACTAGATCGGCTCGGCAACGATACTCTTCGGATCCGCCCCACTCCGCCATCAGCGAAAGCGCCCCATGCCACAGCGCATTGATCTCTACAGGCTTTCCATTGCGCGGTGTGACAACCCAGTCCCCGACCTTCGCATCCATCCACGTAAGCTGCGTGCCGGGAGTTCCGGCGCGAAGCAGGTGATCCTCCGGATCGACGCCGATTCCGAACCGAGTTCCGCGCAGATGCCATTCGACGATCTCTTTCGCGGCCGGATAGAAAACGCTATTGAAGAAGTCGCGGTCGCCGAGTGCGCGCACAGCCTGGAACATCCACAGCGTGGCATCCGCAGTGTTGTATTCCGGAGTCTCGCCCGTGTCTGGAAAGCGGTTGGGAATCATCCCGTGATCCATGCGCGCGAGATATCCTTCGATGATTTTTCGGGCGAGATCGTGTTTTCCGCGATTGATCAGCAGGCCCGGCAAGCTGATCATTGTGTCGCGGCCCCAATCGGTGAACCAGGGATAACCGGCGATGATGGTCGGGATGCCGTCGGCGCGCCGGACCGTGAACGGATCGTCGCGATGCGAAGGCTCCACGTCGAACGCCCCCTCGATCGAAGCGCAAATCGAGGTCCATCGTCCTGGCCGCAGTTCGAGAACGATTACGCCCGGTGTGAACAGATCCTCGCGGAAATCCAGTCCACGATCGAGCTCGACAAGGTACTCGACGTTGTAATACCAGTTCTCACCCGGCTCGAAGCGGCCGTTGTGATGAAACTCGATGCGCGGCAAGCCGTTCCACACATCCGATCGCGCGCGGCCGAGCGAATGATAATCGCGATAGGCGAGAAAGGGCCGGACACGAATTGTGGCGGCGCGGTCAGATCGATAGCGGATGATCGCTGCCTGATGTCCGTCGGCCAGGTAAACTTGTTTTTCGATCCGCAGGCCATGCACCGCATACCGCCATGTCGCACAGGGCAGCGTCTCGAAATTCTCGAGAAACTCGAATCCGCGCGATACGATTGCGCCCGGATATTGGCAGCTTCCTAACGAATATCCATTAACCTCGTCTTCGACCCGCGAGAGCAGCACGTTGCGCTGCACGGGGGGATGCAGGCTCGCAACCAGAAGGCCGTGGTAACGTCGCGTATTTATCCCCGCGACCGTTCCCATCGCGAATGCGCCTGTCCCGTTCGTTTCGAGCCACTCGAGTTTGGAGGATCGGGAAAAATCGCGGGCGGTTTCGCCGGGAACGGTCACTTCCCGATGTTAGCCGATTCGAGTTCTTTTTCTTGCGTTTCTATCTCAACGCGCTGGCTCCTGAGGTCCAGTCTAAGGCGGCCGAAGATGCTCATGTATAAATTTGCAATCCAAACCATCGCGAAGAAAGCGACCATGTAGCCGCGCCAGTCAAGAAGGAGCAGATGAAAGCGCGTAATGACCAGAAACAGCAACGTTACATAATGACTGAAGCAATATTCACAAGTGAAAATGTAGAAGAACTTGCGCTGGTACCATCTCTTGCACTCGCGCGAACGTTGCGCGCAATATTCGCGCGGTTCTCGAAAGATCTCCTCATGCGTGACCGTCCAAGCGATACATGCGGTCGCGATCGGCAGCACGAATAACCAGACAATCTGTGCGGCGAGACTCATTCTAAAAGGACGATTCAACGGCGCACGACTCCGTTTCGTGTTGGCCCATTTTGTGCAAGTCACCCACCGTGCCCGGCGAAGTTAATCCGCTGGAGGAGTGGTGTCCCGATTGTAATCCGTGGTGGATCGCGGCGGCAGTCATGTTGCCGACGTTCATGGAAGTGCTCGACACATCGATCGCCTCGGTGGCGCTTCCGCATATCGCGGGGAGTCTCGCCGCGAGCACCGACGAAGCTACCTGGGTCCTGACCAGTTACCTGGTAGCGAATGCCGTCATTCTTCCCGCGAGCGGATGGTTCGCTCTGAAATTCGGACGCCGGAATTTCCTGCTCTTTTGCATCGTTCTCTTCACGGTCTCGTCTTTCTTGTGCGGCGCGGCTTCATCGCTGGGATTCATTCTGTTCGCCCGAGCGCTGCAAGGCGCCGGCGGCGGAGCGCTTCAGCCGCTATCGCAGGCGATCTTGCTCGAAAGTTTCCCCGCATCGAAGCGCGGATCGGCAATGGCCGCGTTTGCGTTTGGTGTAGTCGTCGCGCCGGTCCTGGGACCCACACTTGGTGGATTCCTCACCGATACGTACTCCTGGCGATGGGCGTTTTACATCAACGTTCCGATCGGCATCGCCGCGGTTCTCATGATCATGCGTTTCGTCGAGGATCCGCCGTACATTAGGCGTGCAAACCCTGGACGAATCGACGGCATCGGGTTGGGGTTGCTCGCAATCTGGATCGGAGCGCTGCAGTTCATGCTCGATAAAGGTCAGGAGGAGGACTGGTTCGGCTCGACGCGTATCAAGTTCGCGGTCGCCGCGGTCGCCGTCGGACTCATCGCTTTCATCATCCGTCAGTTTGTCGCCAGGCATCCGTTGGTGGATCTGGGCGTGTTCGCCAATCGCAATTTCGCGATTGGATGTTTGATGATGGCGCTGTTCGGGGGCGTGATTTACGGAATCATCACGATTCTTCCACTGTTTTATCAAACGCTCCTCGGCTACACGGCTTGGGCCGCGGGATTGGCCGTCAGCCCGCGCGGAATCGGCGCGGTACTCATCATGCCGGTGGTCGGAATACTTTCGAATCGAATCGACAATCGCTGGATTATGGCCGCTGGATTCACGCTCTTCGGCATCACGGCGCTGTGGATGGGACGGCTGACGCTCGACATTTCGCAATGGTCGCTCGTCACGCCAATCGTTCTCAGCGGGATGGCCGCCGGGATGGTGTTCGTGCCTCTTTCCACAATCGCGCTCGGCACGCTCGCGAACGAGCAGATCGGCAACGCCACGGGGCTGTTCAATCTGCTCCGAAATCTTGGAGGTAGTATTGGTATCGCCGTGGTCGATACGCTGATCGCTCGTCACCAGCAGACCCATCGGGCGGAGTTGAGCCGCTACGTCACTCCTCGGCAGCCGTTCAACGAGGCCTACAACGCCCTGCATGGCGTGATGATCCATCATGGCGGACCTCGCCAGGCGATGCTGCGCGCATACGCGATGATCGAAAGAGGGCTGGACCAGCAGGCGATTCTGTATTCCTACGTTGATGATCTTCGTTATATGGCATTAGTGTGTTTTATCTGCGTTCCGATGCTGTTTTTGATGAAAAAAGCAAAAGCGAAGCGGGGCGCGGCCGCCGCTCACTGAACATCGGTGGAAAACCACCACCGCGGTGGACAGCGGCCAATGTATTTTAATTCATCTCAATTGTTTTCAATCACTTAGATCTGGCGAGACACTTGCATCCTGAGTTGGCAGGAGGCTGAAGGACATGAAAAAATTGATCGGAACATTGATGCTGGCGGGGAGCTCGCTGTTTGCGGGGCCACGCGTGTTTTTCGGAGTTGGAGTGGGCGTACCCGTCGCGCCTCCGCCTCCTCCGGTGGTTGCGTATGTGCCCCCCGTTGCTCCTGGACCTGGATACGCCTGGGTGGACGGGTATTATTATCCGGTTGGCCCGCGCTACGTCTGGCGTCCGGGATATTGGGCTCGCCCGCCTTATCGCGGATCGGTTTGGATCGCGCCGCGCTATTACGGCGGCCGCTACTACCACGGCTACTGGCGCTAACGGTCGCCGCCCGCCGGCTCGACGCGGACTTGGGCGCCGGTGGTCAACGAATCCGGCGGATTGTTGATCACCGCGTCGTCCTGGGTAATGCCGCTGGTAATCTCGACTTCGGTTCCAAAGTCGCGGCCGATGGTGACCGGCACCATCTCAGCCTTGCCGTCGCGGAACACCGCAACCTGCATGCCGTCGGCACGGAAGATCAGCGCGGTGACAGGCAGCACCAGCGCGGCCGATCCTTGCGGAAGGCGGATGTGAACCTGAACATAGGCTCCCGGCATGAGCGATCCTGAGGTGTTGTCGATATCGACTTCGGTAAGCAATGTTCGCGTCGTGGCGTCGATCGATTGCGACGTTCGCGCAATCTTTCCGGTGAAATGGCGCCCAGCCATTTCCGGTAGCGTGATGTCGGCGGCGACGCCCTCTCTTGCTGACCGTGAATAGATCTGCGGAACACTGATGAACACACGGAGACGATCAGTAGAGGCGAGATGAAACAATTCCTGCGCCGTTCCGCCGTTGCCGGCGTTGATCAGCGCGCCGATATCGGTGTTGCGCGCCGTGATCACGCCGTCAAAGGGAGCGACGACTTTTTCGAACGACACCATCTGCTCCAGTCGGCTGACGTTTGCCTTCGACGAAGCGACAATGGTCTTCTTGGCTTCAAAATCACTTACGGCCTGGTCGGTCTCTTGCCTTGAGACCGCGTCCAGCTTCAGCAGCGCTTGGTACCGTCCGGCGGTGGTTTCTGACAGCTTGAGATTCGCCTCCGCGGTGGCAAGATCCGCGCGCGCCTGCCGCAATTGCTGATCGATTTCCGGCGATTCAATCTCCGCCAGTAGCTGTCCCGCCTTTACCCGCTGTCCGATATCGGCGTGCCACTTCTTCAAGTATCCGTTTGTGCGGGCGTAGATCGGCGAATCCGTGAACGCCATCATGTTGCCCGGAAGCACGATCTCGTCTTTCTTCGCTCCTTGCTTGGGATGAATCACCGCGACGCTCGGAATCGCCAGATCGAGCGTCTCTTGCTTAACGATTGCGGCAGCCTTGATACGGGCGGTAATCCCGCGCACCACCACGAATCCAGCCAATACAACCATCGAGATCATGACCAGAGCGACTTTGAGTGTTCGGCTCATTGGAATCAGGAGGCCCGCCGCCGGTGCATGATGCTGAAAACGGTGGGAACAAAAAATAGAGTAGCAACCGTGGCGAACATCAGCCCGCCAATGACCGCACGGCCCAGCGGAGCATTCTGCTCCCCGCCTTCGCCGAGACCCATCGCCATCGGAACCATGCCGATGATCATGGCCAGCGCCGTCATGAGAACCGGACGGAATCGAACGAATCCGGCTTCGGCCGCGGCGCGTATTGGGTCGCCGTCCTCGGTCAGCCGCTCTTTTGCGAAACTCACGACGAGAATGCTGTTCGCGGTGGCGACGCCGACGCTCATGATCGCCCCCATCAGCGCCGGAACGCTTAGCGTCGTGCGCGAGACGAAGAGAAACATAATGATCCCGGCAAGCGCCGCCGGAAGCGCCGTAATAATAATGAACGGATCGAGCCACGATTGAAAGTTCACAACAATCAACATGTAGACGAGCACGATCGCAAGAATCAGCCCGCCGAGCAGTCCCTGGAATGAGCTCTGCATCGTTTCGATCTGCCCGCGGACAATCATCCGCGATCCACGCGGGAGTTTCGGTCGATTCGCATCCACGATGCGGCGGACTTCCGCCGCGACTCCGCCAAGGTCGCGGTCCTGGACGGCTCCGAAGATATCGATGACGCGCTGGATGTCGTAGTGGGAGACCACTGCCATGCCTGCGCCTCGCGAAGTGGTCGCGACGTCGCCGAGAATCTCAGGGCGCGTCGACTTCTGGCTCGAGATCGGTATGTTTTCGAGATCTTTGATTGAGGTCAGCGTGAACTGCGGCGCCTGCGTCACGACATTGTACGTGACCCCATTCTTCGGGTCGAGCCAGAACTGCGGAGTTGTCTGCGAACTGCCGCTCAAAGAGATCAGCATATTATTCGCCACGTCGAGCTGCGTATAACCACTCTCCTGCGCCTTGGTCCGATCGACGTTGATCCGCAGCTTTGGTTGATCGAACACTTGATGCACGCGCAGATCTGTCGCCCCGGGGACGCTTCGAATCTGTTCAAGCAGGTTCGTGGCGAACTTGTGATTCGCCTCGAAATTCGGCCCGCTCACTTGAATGTCGATCGGTGCCGGCAGTCCGAAATTCAAAATCTGACTCACGATATCGGCGGGAATGAAGTAGAACGATACCCCTGGAAATTCGCGCGGCAGCCGCGTCCGCAATTCGCGGACATAGTCTTGCGTCGGCCGGTGATCGGGCGCGAGCGTGACCGTGACGTCGGCGTCCATCGTACCGATTGGCGAAGACGTGCTGTAAGTCATGTTGACCGAGCTATACGGCAATCCGATGTTGTCAATAATACTGACAAGCTCCTTCTGCGGAATGATGCGGCGAATCGCCGCCTCAACCATATCGCCCGTCCTTGCCGTCTCTTCGATCCGGGTCGCGGTCTTCGCGCGGAAGTGCAGGTTGAAGCGGCCGGCGTCGGCGGCCGGAAAGAAATCCTGGCCAAGCCACGGGACAAGAAGGAGCGCGGAAAGACAGGCCGCGAGAAAAATCGGAACGAACACGGCCCGGTGCCGGATGCATCCTTCGAGCATGCTCTGATAAGCGTCGCGGAACTTTTCGAATCCGCGCTCAAAAGCAAGCTGAAAACGCCCCGCCAGATTCCACCACGCCGGAGCCGGCGGATTGTGCACGGGCGGCTTGAGCAGGTACATCGCAAGCGTCGGCACCAGAGTTCGTGAAAGAACGTACGACGCCAGCATCGCGAACACCACCGCCTCTGCCAGAGGTATGAACAGATACCGCGCGATGCCGGTCAGGAAGAACATCGGCAGGAACACGATGCAGATGCACAGCGTCGAAACGAGCGCGGGTACGGCGATCTGCTGCGCGCCATCGAGAATCGCGCGCTTGATCTCCTTGTCTTCTTCCAGATTGCGGTTGACGTTTTCGATTTCGACCGTGGCGTCGTCAACCAGGATTCCCACCGCCAGAGCCAGCCCGCCCAGCGTCATGATGTTGATCGTTTCTCCCAGCGCGCTCATGACGCAGATTGACGTTAGAATCGAGAGCGGAATCGAAATCGCGATGATCAAAGTGCTGCGCCAGCTCCCAAGGAAAAGCAAAATCATCGCCGCCGTGAGGCACGCGGCGATGATCGCTTCACGAATCACTCCGTCCACAGCCGCTCGCACGAAAAGCGACTGATCGCCGATCGGATCCATCTTCAGTTCCGGCGGCAAAATCGAGGCGATCCGCGGGAGCGCATCGCGAACCTGCTGCACGATGTCGAGCGTCGAGGCCGACCCGACCTTCATGATCGTCAACAGAACGCCGCGCTGGCCCTCGCGCCGGACTATATTCGTTTGCGGCGAATATCCGTCGCGCACATGGGCGACGTCGCGAATGTAGATCGTGGTGCCGTTCGTAGCTTTAACGGGAAGATCGTTCAATTCCGCAACCCGCGCCGGGTTGCTGTTCAGTTCAACGTCGTATTCGAATTGCCCGATTTTCGAAGTGCCCGAAGGAAGAATCGGATTCTGCTGGCTCAATGCGTTCACGACGTCGGCGGGCGCGAGGCCTTTCGCTTGAAGAAGGTCCGAACGAATATCCACCACCACCTGCCGTTGCTTTCCGCCATAGGGCCACGGGATCGCCGCCCCCTGCACCGTCGCAAGCGATGTGCGGATCTGCTGTGTCGCAAAATCGAAGAGCTGCTGTTCGTTGAGTCCCTTGCCGGAAAGACCGAGTTGGAGAATCGGCACGCTCGAAGCGCTGTAAACGAGAATGTACGGCGGAGTGATTCCCGGCGGCATCTGCCGCACGCTCGATTGCGCAAGCGCGGTGACCTGCGCCACGGCCATCTCCGGCTTCACCCGGTTGTGGAAGAAAATCTTGACGATCGCGCGCCCGTTCACCGTTTGCGACTCGATGTGTTCCATGTCGCTCACCGACGTCGTTAATCCGCGCTCAAACTGCGTGGTGATGCGTTCTTCCATTTCCTCCGCGCTCAGTCCGGTGTAATTCCAAAGCACGGCGACGACAGGAATATTGACGTTCGGGAAAATGTCGGTGGGAGTTCTTAGAATCACCAGCGGGCTGATGATGAGAATCAAAAGCGCGACGACAATAAACGTGTAGGGCCGGTTAAGCGCAACTTTAACGATCCACACGGCGGAAAAACTCCTGAATTTCTATTCTAAGTATTGCCGGTAGATTGAGTCTCTTTGCCAATCGGCTTATTCGCTGGATCTAGCCCAAAGACATTACAAATCGCGATGTTGCCCGAATTACGGCGTCAGGATGATCGCGATGCGGAGAATGACGGCAATCGGCGAGCTTGAGCAGGGTTGTCTCGGATACAAGTTCGGCGATGCGATCCAGATGGCTCATTGTTCCGTACTCGTCGTCGTTGCCTTGAATTGCAAGCACCGGCGCGTGGATATTCGCGACCGAATCAGTAATGTTCCAGGATCGAAACTCGGGATGAACCCAGATGTCGTGCCATCCCCAAAATGCCGAATCGGGATTTGCGTGATACGCGGCAAGCCGTTCGCGCATGCCGCCCGATTCGTAGTTGTAACGGATCGAGCGAATGCCTTCGAGCGCGATCTCTTCGACAAACAAGTGCGGCGCGGCCACGATGACACCCGCGACATCGTACGCGCCGGCGTGTATCAATGCGATCGACGCGCCGTCGCTGTGCCCGAAAAGAATCGGCCGCTCGATGCCGAGTTTTCGAAGCAGCTCCGGAAGGAACTTCAGCGCCTCGTCGTGCATGTACCCCGGACGCCGCGGCGCGTCGATCGGATCGGACTGCCCGTAACCGTACCGCGAATAGATCAGAGCATTGCAGTTGGCGGTTTCGGCGCAACGTTGCGGAAAATCCCTCCACATCGCGACCGAACCAAGTCCTTCATGCAGAAAGACCATCACCGGCCGATTCCCGGCGCCGTGAAACTCGTATTCGATCCGGCGGCCCTGAATGATCTCGATCATCACCGCGCGATCGATTTCACTTGCAGATATTCTTCAAGCCCGTACATTCCGAGCTCGCGCCCGACGCCGGATTGCTTGTATCCGCCGAAAGGAGCCAACGGGTTGTAGCGTCCGCCGTTTACGTCAACTTGTCCGGTTCGCATTCTGCGCGCAACGCGCATGGCGCGATCCTGGTCGCCGGACCACACGCCGCCGGCGAGCCCGTAGATCGTGTCGTTCGCGATCTGCACCGCATCATCTTCCGAGTCATAAGGAAGAATCGAGAGCACAGGCCCGAATATTTCTTCCTGGGCGATCGTCATGCCCGATTTGACGTCGGCGAAAACCGTCGGCTCGACGTAGTAGCCTTTTGAAAACGCCGCGGGACGCCCGCCGCCGGCGACCACTTTCGCGCCTTCCTGCTTCCCCTTTAAGATGTAGCCTTCGACACGTTCCCGCTGCGTGGCCGAGATCAGCGGGCCGAGCCGCGTCGCCGCGTCCAGAGGATCTCCAAGTGTCAACCCCGCGACCGCTTTCGTGGCAAGATCGATCGCGTCCTGCTGCCGGGCCCGCGGAACGAGCATTCGCGTCCACGCCGAGCATGTTTGTCCCGAATTGAGCATCGCGTTTCGCGCTCCCGCGGGAATCGCTTTCTCAAACGGCGCATCATCGAGCACCACGAAGGCTGATTTACCGCCGAGTTCGAGCGTCACCCGCTTGATCGTTTCCGCCGCGAGCGCCGCCACGCGCCTTCCCGCGCGAACCGACCCGGTGAAACTCACCATGTCCACGCCGGGATGCGACGCGATCGCTTCGCCAACCACTGTTCCGTATCCCGTGACGATGTTCAGCACACCCGCCGGCAATCCGATCGCCAGGCACGCCTCGGCAAGAATCATCGCGTTCAGCGGTGCGATTTCGCTCGGCTTCAGGACGACCGTGCATCCCGCTGCCAGCGCCGGCGCGACCTTCGCCATGATCTGATGCAGCGGATAGTTCCATGGAGTAATCGCCCCCACCACTCCCGCGGCTTCGCGCACGACGAGGGAATTTCCAATTTCGTGCTCGAGCTTGGCTTCGCGGAGAATATTCGCGTAGCTCGAAGTGACGTTGACAGGCAACCCGGCCTGAATCGGCGTCGCGATCGACATCGGCGAGCCAACCTCCATCGCGATCGTCTTCGCGATCTGCTCGGTTCGCTCCTTCAATGCCGCCGCGAGTTTCTCGAGCCACTGCGCCCGCTCCTCACGAGGCAGGGCACTCCAGGCGGGGAACGCTCTCGCCGCCGCCGCGACGGCACGATTCACGTCCTCAGGCGTCCCTTCCGGTATCGACCCGATCACTTCTTCGGTTGAAGCGGACACAACGTCGATCTTCTTCGTACCCGCGCACTTCTGCCATCCGCCATCGATGTACAGTTCGGAATAGTTTATCATGAACCGACTATTCTCTCACTTCGTCGGCCTTGAGCCGTGGCCGAAAGTCAGTTCAACGTCCGGGAACGGACTTTTCGCTGTTTATCTGCGGCTGCGGCAGATCGAACCAGCCGGTCATTTGCTCTTCCGTCCGAAGTAGATCCTGAAGCGTGGTTTTACCCAGCACTTCGTCGAGCGCCACTTGCAGCCTCCGCCACAACGTCCGGATCGAGCAGTCTGATGTATGCGCGCATACGTGCGCCTGCCCGGCGTGCGTTTCGCAGAACGCCGAATCGAACATTTTTCCGCCGATCGCGGTCAGGACTTCTCCCACCACGATTCGCTCTGCCGGCCGAGCCAGAGAATATCCGCCTTCTTTCCCTCGAATGCTCGCGATGAACCCGTTCTGCCGCAGCGTGCGGAGCAGCTTCGCGGCGTAGGCCTGCGAAATTCCCTCCGCCCCGCTGATTTCTGGAATCGTGACCGATCCTCGCCGGCCGATCTGCACCAGGCACCGGAGTCCGTATTCTTCGTGAGAGCTGAGTTTCATTTCAGATTCGTCACGTTCACCACATCGAAACCGAGATCGAATCCCAACTCCAGTTTCGCCGCCTCCGACATTCGCGACCGGTCCCATGGTGGATCCCACACCAGTTCGACCTTCGCGTCCGTGATCCCGGGCACCGCGCGAACCGCCGCCTCCACCTGACCTGGAAGAATTCCAGCGACTGGGCAACCCGGCGCAGTCAGCGTCATCCTGACATGCGCGATACCGTCCTCCACTTTCAATCCGTAAATCAGCCCAAGGTCGTAGATGTTCACCGGAATTTCCGGATCGAACACCGTCCGCAGCGCTTTGACGACTTCGGCTTCGTTCATTCAGTGGACACTTTCTCGGCGGAGTTTTCGAGCGCGGCTTTCATCGTGTGCCATGCAAGCGTCGCGCATTTCACGCGCGCGGGATATTCGCGTACGCCCGAAAATACCGCGAGTTTTCCCAAATCTTCTGGTTGCGCGTCGGTGGTCAGGAGCTGGTGAAACCGCTCGAACATTTTCTCCGCCTCCGCGCGGGTTTTCCCTTTGAGCGATTCGGTCATGAGCGACGCGGATGCAACAGAGATCGCGCATCCCGCCCCGACGAATCGGGCATCTTTGACCATGTCGCCTTCAAGCAGCAATTCCAGCGTCAGGCGATCGCCGCAGAGTGGATTGAATCCTTCCGCATGCGTCGAAGCCGAATCAAGACGCCCGAAGTTACGCGGCTTCTTCGAATGATCGAGAATGATTTCCTGATACAGATCGTCGATCAATCGAAAATCTCCTTCACCTTCGCCAACCCCCGGACTAAAGCGTCGATCTCTTCCTTCGTGTTGTAAAACGCCAGCGACGCCCGCGTGGTTGCCGGAACTCCGAAGCGATCCATCAACGGCTGCGCGCAATGATGACCGGTCCGCACAGCGATTCCCTGGCGGTCAAGAATCGTTCCCACATCATGCGGATGGATTCCCTCCATCACGAACGAGATCGTCGCCGCCTTATGCTTAGCTGTGCCAATAATGCGCAATCCGTCGACTTTTGACAGCTTTTGCGTCGCATAATCGAGCAATTCCGCTTCCCACGCCGCGATGTTTTCGATCCCGATCCGCTCTACATAATCGATCGCCGCGCCGAGCCCGACCACGCCCGCGATATCCGGCGTGCCGGCTTCGAATTTATACGGAAGCGTGTTGTACGTCGTTTTTTCGAACGTCACCGAAGCGATCATATCGCCACCGCCTTGATACGGCGGCATTTTTTCGAGCAGCTCTGTTTTGCCGTACAGCACGCCCAGCCCTGTGGGGCCAAAAATCTTGTGGCTTGAAAAACAATAGAAGTCGCAGCCCAGCTCCTGAACGTCGACTTTCATATGCGGAACGGCCTGCGCCCCATCGACCAGCACCGGAACGCCTTTGGCTTTTCGGACAATATCGCGGATCGGGAGGATTGTCCCCAGCACGTTCGAAATATGAGCGACCGCGACAATCTTCGTTCGATCCGAAACTGCGAAATCGCCGACTTCTCCGCGATCGTCCACCGGAATCACGCGCAGCGTCGCGCCGGCATCTTCGGCAAGCATCTGCCACGGGACGATGTTCGAGTGATGCTCCAGTCCCGTGACCAGAATCTCGTCGCCGGGGCCGATGTTCCTGCGGCCGTAAGTCTGCGCGACCATGTTGATCGCTTCGGTTGTCCCGCGCACGAAAATCACTTCGCGCGGGCTCGGCGCGTTGATGAATTTCTGGATCTTGATCCGCGCTTCTTCGTACTTGCGTGTCGCGCGTTCGCTGAGCGCATGTACGCCGCGATGGATGTTTGCATAATCCGCCGCATAGAAACTGCTGATCGCATCGATCACCTGGCGCGGTTTCTGCGAGCTGGCTGCATTATCGAGATACACCAGCGGATGCCCGTGGACTTGCTGATCGAGAATCGGAAAATCCTTACGGATAGCCGCAACATCGAGCGCTTTTGTAGCGGTGGTCATACTAAACTTCCGACATACTCACGGAACTTCGGATCCTTGATGCCATCGATCACTTCATGCGCGAACGCCTGAATCAGCAGCGCGCGCGCTTCTTCCACTCCGATGCCGCGCGACCGGAGATAGAACATCGAATCCGCGTCGAGCTGGCCCACCGTCGCGCCGTGCGTACACTTCACGTCATCGGCGAAAATTTCAAGCTGCGGTTTGGTATTGATCGTCGCGTCTTCGGAAAGAACCAGATTTTTATTGGTCTGCTTCGCGTCCGTTTTCTGCGCGTCTTTCCGAACGATGATTTTTCCATTGAAAACCGCGCTCGACTTGCCGTCCAGAATCCCTTTGTAAACTTCGTGGCTCGCGGCATGCGGTTTTGCATGATCGATTACCGTACGCGTATCAACATGCTGTGTTCCGTGCGCGAGATACAACCCGTGCAGTGTGCATTCCGAACCTTCGTCGAGCACTGCGTTGATCTCGGTCCGCGCCAGAGCGCCCCCGAAGGCGAACGATCGAGAGGTGAAGACGGAGCCGCGCGCCTGGTGAACTTGAATTGTCGAAATATGGAAAGCATCGAGGGATTCGTGCTGCAATTTGACGTGCTCCGCGATCGCTCCTTCGCCGACAACAATCTTCGTCACAGCGTTATGGAAATAGGTTCCCTCGCCCACATAGGTTTCGATGATGGAACCCTGCGATTCCGGCTCGAAAACAAACAGATTCCGCGGATGCGCCATCTGCGGACGCTCGCCTGGTATCGAAATATGAACCACATGAATCGGCTCCGCCAGCAGGCCGCGAATATGCACGGTCGCCGCTTCCTGCGCGAACGCGGCGTTCAACGCAACAAAGGGCTGCCCGGTATGATTCACCGGCCAGTTGTCTTTACCTAAATCGCCGGCAATTCGGCGCCCATTTACAAATACAATCCGATTCGTAGTCGATGGAAATTGATTCAGGAACTTCGCCGCATCCGGAGCGCCGCTTGCCGGTTCGAATGCGATCTTGGTCAGGGGCGCGAGACTGGTGAACTTCCAGTTCTCATCGCGGGGGGTCGGCAACCCCATCGCCAGAAACTGCTCGAACGCCAGACGTTGCGCATCATTGTGCTTGCTCCGTTCGAAAGCCTCGACGTAAGGTGCAAGTTGCGTCATCTCTTTGGCGGGCGCTTCAACGGGCATTTGCAATCTCCGCGTACCCGGATTCTTCGAGTTCGAGCGCAAGTTCCTTGCCGCCCGATTTGACAATCCTGCCCTCGGAAAGCACGTGCACGTAATCGGGAATGATGTAATCCAGCAGCCGCTGATAGTGCGTCACGACGATCATCGACCGCTCCGGCGCGCGCAGCGAATTGACCCCATTAGCGACGATCTTCAACGCATCGATATCAAGCCCCGAGTCCGTCTCATCCAGAATCGCGAGCTTTGGCTGAAGCACAGCCATCTGGAAAATTTCATTCCGCTTCTTCTCGCCGCCCGAAAAGCCCGCATTGACCGCGCGGTTCAGCATCGCCTGGTCCATCTCCATCAGCTTCATCCGGTCCTTCACCAGCGTGAGAAAATCCATCGCATCCAGATCCGGCAGCCCGCGGCTCTTGCGAATCGTATTCAGTGCAGCTTTTAAAAAGTAAAGATTGCTGACGCCTGGAATTTCCACCGGATACTGGAACGCCATGAACACGCCTTCCTGCGCGCGCTCCTCAGGCGACATTTCCAGAAGATCCTTGCCGTCGAAGGTCACCGAGCCTTCCGTCACTTCATACAGATCCCGGCCCGCTAAAACCTGCGCCAGCGTACTCTTCCCCGATCCGTTCGGACCCATGATGGCGTGAACTTCGCCGGTCGGAACCTTCAGATCGAGCCCCTTCAATATTTCCCGTCCCGCGACGCGAGCATGTAGATTCTTGATTTCAAGCATTGTTTTATTGACGTTGATCCAGTTCATTCACGGCCAAAAAGGATTTAGCCGACGCTTCCCTCTAAACTCACTCCAAGCAGCTTCTGCGCCTCCACCGCGAATTCCATGGGAAGCTCGCGAAACACATCCTTGCAGAACCCATTGACGATCATCGAAACCGCATCTTCCATCGAGATTCCGCGCTGCCGGCAATAGAAAATCTGATCCTCGCCGATCTTTGAAGTCGAGGCTTCATGCTCCACCGTCGACGACGTGTTTTTCACTTCGAGATACGGAAACGTGTGCGCGCCGCACTTATCGCCCAGCAGCAGCGAATCGCACTGTGAATAGTTCCGCGCCCCGGCCGCGCTCTTGAGAATCCGCACAGCGCCGCGATACGTGTTCTGTCCGTGTCCCGCCGAAATCCCCTTGGAAACGATCGTGGATTTGGTGTTCTTACCGATATGAATCATCTTCGTCCCGGTATCCGCCTGCTGATAGTTATTGGTCAGCGCGACCGAATAGAACTCACCAACCGAGTTTTCGCCCATTAACAGACAGCTCGGATACTTCCAGGTGATCGCCGATCCCGTCTCTACCTGCGTCCACGAAATCTTCGAATTGACCCCAAGACACTTCCCGCGCTTGGTGACGAAATTATAGATGCCGCCCTTGCCTTCCTTGTCGCCGGGATACCAGTTCTGCACCGTCGAGTATTTGATCTGCGCGTTGTCGTGCGCCACCAGTTCGACCACCGCCGCGTGAAGCTGATTCGTATCGCGCATCGGAGCCGTGCAGCCTTCGAGATAACTGACGTAGGCATTATCGTCTGCGATGATCAGCGTCCGCTCGAACTGCCCGGTATTCTTCGCGTTGATCCGGAAGTAAGTCGATAATTCCATCGGGCAGCGGACGCCTTTCGGGATGTAGCAAAACGACCCATCGCTAAACACCGCCGAATTCAGCGCCGCGAAATAGTTGTCGGTGTAGGGCACCACCGAGCCCAGATATTTCTGCACCAGATCCGGAAACTCCCGAACCGCTTCCGAGAACGAACAAAAGATGATTCCCTGCTCGGCCAGCTTTTCCTTAAACGTCGTCGCCACCGAAACGCTGTCAAACACCGCATCCACCGCAACCCCGGCGAGCAGCTCGCGTTCCCGCAGCGGAATCCCGAGCTTGTCATACGTCTTCAGCAGTTCCGGATCCACCTCGTCAAGCGACTTCGGCCCGTCCGTCTTCTGCTTCGGCGCCGAATAATAAACAATGTCCTGGTAGTTGATCTTCGGATAATGGACGTTCGCCCAGGTCGGTTCGGTCTGCGTCTGCCAGTAGCGGAACGCCTTCAGCCGCCATTCGAGCATGAATTCCGGTTCCTGCTTCTTCGCAGAAATGATCCGGATGATGTCTTCATTCAGACCCGGCGGGACCGCGTCCTCGTCGATCTTGGTGACGAATCCCCACTTGTACTCGCGCGTTGCAAGTGCTTCTATCGTGTCGACTTCTGTAGGCATTTCAACTTCAGGTTATCGAATCTGTACTCTTCAGTCAAGATTGCAACTGAGTTGCGATAAGATAGAAGCAATGGCCGACAAACAGTTGAAATGGCCGGAGAACGCTCCAGGACCTTTTTACGTCGACGAGGCTTGCATCGCCTCCGATTTCTGCGTCTCCGCCGCCCCGGAGCATTTCCGGATGGACGAATCAGGACATGCCTATGTTTACCGGCAGCCGCAGACGCCGGAAGAGCATCAAAAGTGTAGGGAGGCGCTTGCCGGATGCCCGGTGAGCGCAATCGGCGAGGACGGAAATGATTGATGTAACCCCGAAAGCCGCGGCTCGGATCCGCGCACTGGTCGAGAAAGGCGGAGCTGGCGGCTTACGCCTCGGCGTAATCGGCGGGGGCTGCTCCGGCCTGAGTTACAAATTCAAGCTCGAAGCCCAACCCAAGCCGACCGACGCCGTTTTCGAGTACGACGGAGTCAAGGTGTTCGTCGATCCCAAAAGCCACAAGTTCCTGGAAGGGCTCACGCTCGACTACACCGAGTCGCTGATGGAAAACTCGTTCGTCTTCGTCAACCCGAACGCGAAACGTCACTGTAGTTGCGGGAAGTCGTTTCTTACCTAGCTGAATCCAGACCCCAGATCCCTGGACCCTGGATTCTCGGCCATTGATATTCGAACCCGGCCCTTAACGCCATTTCCGGGACCGCCCGCTGGCTCGACCAGACTATCTCAGCCATCTGCCCGTAAACCAGCCGTAGAGCCGCCTTGGGAACCGGCAGAATCGCCGGACGATGAAGAGCTCGTGCGAACTCCCGGGTAAACTCCGCGTTCGTCACCGGATCCGGGGCCACCGCGTTCACTGCGCCGCTCAGCGGACTCTCAATCGCGAACTCGATCAACCTCACGAGATCGTCGATGTGAATCCAGGACATCCAATGCTTGCCACCCGCGATCGGACCGCCCAAGCCCAGCTTGAAGATCGGCATCATCTTCGCCAGCGCCCCGCCCGGCCCGAGCACCATTCCGATCCGCAGCCTCACCACCCGAACTCCGAACTCCTCAGCGCGCATCGCCTCGCGTTCCCACTCGGCCGCAACTTGCGAAAGGAAATCGTTTCCTGGGCGCGAGGCTTCGGTCAGCACCTCATCGCCGCGGTCGCCGTAATATCCAATGGCCGACGCGCTCACCAACACCTTCGGCGGATTCCCGCGCACGGCATCCACTAATCTTCGCGTGCCGTCCACTCTGCTTGACCGGATTTTCTGCCGAACCTCCGCCGTCCATCTCTGTGCCACCGGTTCGCCCGCCAAATGAACCACGGCGTCGCACGCTGGAAGGACTATCTCGCCGCGCGTCGATATGGGAATTCCCCTCAGCCGGCTGCCGATGAACCCCGACGCGCCTGTGATCGCGATGTTCATTCCATTTCTCGAATATAAGCCTCCACATCGGTCTTGCGTTGCATTCCACTCAGCGCCATATATCGCACGGTGCCGAAAATCGGCCGCTCAAACCATGGACGATCGTGCAGGCCGAAACACCACAGGATATTCGCGTACGTGTTCGGATCCCGCCCGTCGAGCGCGTATCGATCGTGAATGTAGACCATCGTCGCGAGCGCGTCACCATGCGTTTTCGACCACTCGATGATCTTCTTTCCCCAATACATCCGGTAGTATCCGTGTATCTTCCCGCGCTTCAACATCTCGCGTTGCGTCGCGTTCCATAGCGCGTCGTGCGTTTCGGCCTGTTCGAACTGCTGGCGGGTGTAGACCCATTCGCGCTTGTCGCGATCGTGACGCTTCAACGTCGACCGCGCCCAGTCCGGCAAAGCGTCCAGCGACTCCGGCGCCGGCGAGAAGCGAGCAAAGTTGAACGCCAGTTCCCGCCGTACGATCAGCTCTTCTAAAAACTCCTCCGCTATCAGCTTATGCTCGGCCGCATGCCTCTTCACGGCAAGCGCAACCTCAAGCGGCGAAATGTGTCCGAAGTGCAGATACGGACTCAGGTCGGACGTCGCATGTTCGGATGGCTCGTTTTTGTAACGTGCGTAGCGCCGCAGATTTGTCTCGAGAAACTTCTTCAGCCGTTGCTCGGCTTCCTTGCGCCCGCCGCGAAATTCCGTGGAAGGCGCAACCGAATGATCGATCTCGCATGACGCCACCAGCTTTTCGACGTTCTCGACTTCGGTGTGGAACCCCGGAACTTTACGCGTCCACTTTTTCTTAATTCGGATCGGCTCAACCGGGCGCAAATGCTCTTCTAGAACCTTCTGGATCTTCGGACGAATCGTGCGGGCAGCCCATTCCTGTTTGCTGAAATGAACCATGGGCACGATGCAGCTTGAATCGACCGCATAGTACGGCGCTTGGATCTTTGCCGGGACACTTGCATTGTGCTGGCGAGCGACGAACGTCGGGAAATCGTCGGTTACCACCGCAGCCGCGTCCGCGGCCAGCCTGTACAGCACGTCATTCGGATCGGCTCGCCGGCGCCGAAGATAGAACACATAACCAACCCCGAGCTTCGCCAGCCGCCGCGCCGTCTCCGGAACTCCTTCGAGCAGAAATGTATGGAACCGGTCGTTCGCGTATGGATAGGAACACGTCAACCCTTCATAAAACAAGACCGGCAATCCACGCTCGTTCGCCAGTTCCGCCGCGAAGGCGAGCGCATGGTTCGACTCCACGCGGCGGTTCATCTGCGCCCAATAGAGGATGTATTCTCCCCGGCCCATGACTGCCCGGTTCAACTGGCGAACCCGCTCGCTCACGCCATCATCATCCCGCACAAACGTCGGCGAAATAAGCCGCGGCCGCCGCCACTATATTTTCGGCTCACGCCGCTATTTTCTCTCTTTGGTCCTGTCGTCGTTCCGCACACTCCAGAATTGCCTCGATCATCGGCATGAGAAAATGGAAGTCGCGTTGCCGCCTCGATCATGCGTTTGCTGAATCGCGTCAAACTCCTCTGGAGCTATCTCCGCAAAAGCGAACGTGTGCCTGCCCTTCCCGTCGAATATATCGTCGAAACCACCGCCAAGTGCAACCTCTACTGCCCCATGTGCCCCCGGGAAACGCACAAGCAGCCCAAGGAGGATATGACCGACGAAATCTTCGAGCGCCTGGTCCAAAGCGCGCGCCACACAGGCGAGCATATGATGCTGATCGGACTTGGCGAGCCGTTCATGGACCGCAAAATCTTCGATCGCATCGAGTACTGCGAACGCCACGGCGTATCGACTCTTCTCTCCACCAACGGCACGTTTCTGGATGAAAAAACAGCAGCTCGTCTGCTTGAAACGCCGCTTGCGCACATCACTCTGAGCTTCGACGGTTTCAGCAAAGAAACTTTCGAGTACTACCGTAAGGGCGCGCGCTTCGAAAAGGTGCGGGATAACTTTATACGCTTCGCCCGCATGAAGCATGAGCGGAAGTCGAACGTTCAGATCGTCGTCCAGATGGTTCGCCTTCCGGGCAACGCGCACGAAGTCGACGATTTTCGCGCTTTTTGGAAATCTGTTGAGGGCATCGACCAGATTCGCGTTAAAGAGGACGAGACAAATCTGGTCCAGCCCGAAGGCCATCGCGAATCGCGCCCGTGCCATTACCTTTGGCGCGGTCCCATTTATGTAAAGCACGACGGTCGCGTGTTCCCTTGCTGCCAGAGCTACATGCTCGATGGCCGCGCAATCGGTGACCTGAACCATCAGCCGCTCGACGCAATTTTCAATTCGGATGCGATGCGGCGCCTCCGCCGCCTCCACGCCCAGGGGCGCGCCGGTGAGATCGATATGTGCGCCCGATGCTGCACCGCGGTCCCCCATCCTCTGCTCGTCGCCGGGAGCCTCGTGGTACACGGCAAGTGGGTCCGCCGGGCAATGCCCATAATCGAACGCATGGTTTACGGCTCCAAACTTCCCAAGCAACTGCTCAAGCCCGCACGGGAAGATCTGGTTCAAATCCGGAAATGATCGATCGCTAAACGGCCAGATTCTTCCCACCCGCCAAAGCTCCCCTTGCGCCCGCCGCCAAAGGACAAAACGAAGGTGAGCAGACAGAGGTAAAATACGAACGGGTTGCAATCGATGTCTCGCCTCTTAAGCGACCGGGCCGGAAAGACCGCCCAGGTTGTTGTCCTGCCCTCGTCGCTCGAGGATCCCAACAAGCCCGTTCCGGGTCTTTATCGCGTCGGACTGCTCGCTACCTGCATTTCGATCTTCGTTTTCTTCTTCTCGCTGGTGCTCGCTTATTACTGGCGGTCCGCGCGGCCGCCGTTTTGGGATCCGATCGTCCTTCCCGGCACTCTGTGGGTCAGCACGGCGATTATTCTCGTATCAAGCGTCACTTTCGAGGCCGCCCGCCGGGTTTTCCGCCGCGGAAAATGGCGTCTCGCTTCGCATCTCCTTGTCGCCACCGCTTGTCTCGGCGCTGGATTCCTCGCATCGCAGCTCACTGCGTGGCGCCAGTTGATCCGTCATGGCGCGTTTCTTTCGCAGAACCCTCATAGCTCCTTCTTCTATCTGTTCACCGGCCTTCACGCCGCGCACCTTCTAGGGGGATTAATCGCGATGGCTGTCGTCCTGATCGGAAAGAAGAAACGCCGCGAGCTGGTAGATGTAGTCGCCTACTACTGGCACTTCCTCGGCGTTCTCTGGATCATGCTGTTCATTGTCCTGCGAACGCGCTGAACGGGGTTGAGCATTCAAAAAATCGGGACATAATTTTTCGGCATCCAAGTTTCCGATGCCGGGAGAATTGCGCGTCGCCATTTTCCTTGCCATTTCCGCCGCGCGCGCCCAGGATGTATGGCCGTCGTTTGATTGCGCGAAGACCGCCATCGATGCCGAGCGGGTCGTCTGCGCAAATCAGAAACTTGCCGGGCTGGATCGCAAGCTTGCCTCCGTGTACTACGAATCTCTTCAGAAGCTCGAAAAGCCCACACCCCTTTGGTTCACGGCCGAGCAGCGGGCTTGGATCCAAAGCCGGAATCGCTGTTCGATGAACACGGCGTGCATCGAAACCGCCTACACGCACAGAATCGCGGAGTTGCAGGCAAAATTCCGTCTGGTCTTTTCAAGGGATCCTGTGATTTTTCGATGCCAGCCCGGCGGCAGCGAGATCACAGCCACCTTTTACCAGACAGACCCACAGACCGTGATTCTGGAACGCGGCGATCAAAGCGTGCTCGCGTTCTCCGCCCCGGCGGCGAGCGGAGCCAGATACGAGGCCTCCAACGTCGTTTTCTGGAACAAAGGTCCTGACGCGCAAGTGAACTGGACGGGCCAGGAATTGAACTGTTCAACGCAGTGACTCAGCCTGCTATCCTGAGCGCATAGCTATGCGTGAAGCTGTTGTCGTCGCCAGCTCGCGGACTGGCCTTGCGAAATCCTACCGCGGATCATTTAACATGACGCGCGCCGATGATATGGCCGCGCATTGCATCAAGGACGTTCTGCGAAAGACTCCCCAGCTCGACCCGGCCGAGATCGACGACGTGATTCTCGGCTGCGCCCAGCCTCACGGCACGCAGGGCGACAACGTGGCGCGCATCGCCGCGATGCTTGCCGGTCTGCCGACCAGCGTTGCCGGCACCACCATCAATCGATTCTGTTCGTCAGGCCTTCAGGCGATCGCTGTAGCCGCGCACGAAATTATCAATGAAGGCGTCGACGCAGCGATCGGCGGGGGCACCGAAAGCATCTCTCTCACGCAGCGCAATCGCGAGCCAAATCCCAAGCTCGCTGAAAAACTACCCGGAATTTATATGGTGATGGGCGATACAGCCGAGGTCGTCGCCAAGCGGTATAAGGTGAGCAGGCAGGCGCAGGATGAGTACTCGCTTGAGAGCCAAAAACGCACGGCGAGAGCGCAGCAAGAAGGCTTTTTTGCGGGCGAAATCGCGCCAATGCGCGTCACAAAGGCCATTTTAGACAAGAAAACGGGCGAAAAAATCGGTACCGAAGAGGTTTGTTGCGATCGCGATGAATGCAATCGCCCGGACACGACTCTCGAAGGTCTGCTGAGCCTGAAGCCGCATTTCGATCAGACCAGTGGCGAAGGCAGTGTCACTGCGGGGAATGCGTCACAACTAAGCGACGGCGCATCAGCGACTTTGCTCATGTCCCGCGAGCGCGCCGACAAGCTCGGAATTCCTTACAAACTGATCTTCCGCGGTTTCGCAGTCGCCGGATGCGAGCCCGACGAAATGGGAATCGGCCCGGTGTTCGCAGTTCCTAAGTTGTTGAAGCGTCAAGGTCTTAAGATATCCGATATCGATCTTTGGGAACTCAACGAAGCATTCGCGGTACAAGTCGTCTATTGCCGCGACCGTCTCGGCATTCCGCAAGAGATCCTCAACGTCAACGGCGGCTCGATCGCCATTGGGCATCCGTTCGGCATGACCGGATCGCGGATGGTGGGGACTATCGCGAATGAGATGGCTCGGCGGAAAGCTCGATACGGCGTCGTAACGATGTGCATCGGCGGCGGGCAGGGCGCGGCCGGCCTGTTCGAACGCGCCTGATGATCGATCCGTCGGCTGTTATTGCCCCAACAGCGCGCGTTCATCCCGATGCGAATATTGGTCCGCAGGTCGTTATCGGCGAGTACGCGATTGTCGAATCCGATGTGACGATCGGCCCTTACACGCGCCTGGAGCCCTACGTTTTCGTCAAGCGCTGGACCACTCTCGGCGAGCGGAACGAAATATCGGCCGGAACGGCGCTCGGGACCGATCCGCTCGACAAGAATTTCACCGGCGAGCGCAGCTATCTCAAAATTGGCAATGGGAACAGGATTCGCGAGCACTACACCATCTCGCGTGGCACGGCGCCGGAGTCGGAAACGATCATCGGCGACGAAAACTACATCATGACGAGCGGCCACATTGCGCATGACTGCCGCATCGGGAACCGCACCGTGATTGCGAGCTGCGCGTTGGTGGCCGGCTACGTGACCGTCGAAGATCAGGCATTCATCTCGGGCGGAGTGGTGATCCATCAGCATTCCAAGATCGGACGGCTGGCGATGATCGGCGGGAACACGCGCGTGAATCTCGACGTTCCGCCCTATTTCCTGTACTCGGAATTCGATGTGAAGGCTCGCGGGTTGAATATCGTCGGACTGCGGCGCGCGGGATTCACGGCGACGCAGGTGGCCGCGCTCAAATCTGCGTACAAGATTCTGTACCATTCCAATCTCAAGCTTGGCGACGCGCTCGCGCGGATCGAATCCGAGATCCCGAGCGAGCACACACTGCATCTGGTCGCTTTTATCCGATCCTCAAAGCGCGGGATCTGCCGGGAATAGCTTCGCGGGGGAAAGTGCGTCCTTCGCTGGCATGCTTCTGACGGAGCATTGTGGGCCGGCGAGAACATCAGATTCGATGATGTAGCGCTTCTATGGTCCGGCTAGACGGTCAGCTTCCACGGGCTACGCTCATCGCGTGCGAAATACTTCTTCGCTTCGGGCTGCGCCACGGCCCATTTTTTCTCGTCGAAATCGACGCGGGTGCGGCTGCGAAGGGCGATGTTCCCAAGCAGGCATGAGGCGGTCGAGCGCTGGCAGGCTTCGATGTCGCTGATCGGCTTCTGCCGGGTGCGGATGCAGTCGAGGAAGTTCGCCCAGTGTTCGGCGTTGCCGCTGCTGGTCGACCGCATTTGCCACTCCTGGATGCGCGATCCCCGTTCGGGCACCAGGTGCAGGCCGCCGCGATCGACGAAGAGGCTGGCCTGATCGCCGTGGAACAGAATTCCGTAGTCGTGCCGGAACATCGATTGAGCGTTGCATTCACGGCTCTCGAAGACAGCGACGAATCCGGGGTAATCGTAGGTGACCTGCATTGTGTCCGGAGTGTCCCGATTGTCCCGGATGAAAAATTTATCGCCGCTCGCGGTGACGGTGGCCGGCATTGCTTCGTTGAAAGCCCACTGGACAATATCGAGCAGATGGACTCCCCAGTCCGTCATCATGCCGCCGGCGTAGTCCCAGAAATAGCGGAAGCGGGAAAAATATCCGTCATTCGGATCGACGCCCCAGCGATTGATGTTGAAAGATCGCATGGGCGCGGGACCGAGCCACATATCCCAGTTCAAACCGGGGGGCGGATCGGAATCGGGCGGATTGCCGAATCCATCGCGTCCGGTGTGGCCGTAGTACCAGGTGCGGACGAATGTGACTTGACCGAGATCGCCGTTACGGACGAGTTCCACCGCTTTCTGAAAGTGTTTGGCGGAGCGCTGCATCGTGCCGGCCTGGACCACGCGATTGTATTTGCGGGCCGCGGCGAGCATTTTTCCGCACTCCTCCATGGTCACGGCGATCGGTTTCTCGACGAAAACGTCTTTTCCCGCCTTGCAGGCTTCGACGGTCATGTAGGGATGCCAGTGATCCGGCGTGGCGATGCAAACGGCGTCGATCGACTTATCGTGGATGATCTCGCGGAAATCCGTGACGGCGCGAACCTGGCCGCCAGCGCGGTCTTGGGCCATCCTGAGGTTACGGTCGTAGATATCGCAAACGGCCACCACCGCTGCATTGGGGTTGGCGAGGGCGTAGCGGAGATTATCGCGCCCCATTTTGCCCATGCCGATGAAGCCGACCGAGATCCGGTCATTCGCACCCCGAACGTTCCCGGTAAAAATCTGGCTGGTGAGCGCAGCGCCGGCCGCCGTCTGGATAAATTCGCGTCGATTTGGGCCCATAGCCGCCCATTCTAGACCAACTTAGTGATTCGGCGGTTACCCCGAGACTCACTTAACCGTCAAGATTGGAGCGAACATGCCATTCCATATCGCACTCAACATGGCCGGAGCCGTCTCCGCCGGAGCCTACACGGCGGGTGTGCTCGACTTCCTGGTGGAAGCGCTCGACGAATGGTACGAGGCGAAGGAATCACAACGCGCAGCGCATGGGGACGATATTCAGTCGTGGACCATCCCGGCGCACGACGTCCGGCTCGACGTGATGAGCGGCGCATCGGCCGGCGGGATGTGTGCGGCGATCGGTGCGGTCGCGCTTCAGGAGGATTTCGATCATGTCCACCAGACCGGGTGGCCTTTGCCGTCGAACAGGCTGTACCAGAGTTGGGTGCAAACGATCGACATTTTGCCGCTGCTCGGAACAGAGGATCTGCCAGACAAGCGCGGCCCGGTTCATTCCCTGCTCGACAGTACGCCGATCGCCAAGATCGCGGCAAGAGCGCTGACGGCGCAGGATGGCCGCGCGAAGAAGCGGGAGTGGATCGCCGACCAGCTCGCCGTAATTCTGACGCTTTCAAATCTGCGCGGGATTCCATATAGCGTCGATCGCGCCAACGCAGGATCGTTTGAAGAGCGCATCGCCTATCACGCCGACCGCTTGGAGTTCGCATTCAGGAACGGCGTGCCGGAGGTCGACGCGACGAAAATCGGGCTGGATTATTCGAATCCCGCGGACCCGGGGTGGCGGGTTCTGAGAACCGCGGCGATGGCGACCGGCGCGTTTCCGATCATGCTCGCCTCACGGGTGATTGAACGCACCAGGGCGGAGTATGAGAACCGCATCTGGACGGTCAACCATGACGAGCCCCAGGACGGCCACTGCCAGTCCGGCGTGAAGATTGAACCTGCGTGGGACGATTCGGTTCCCGCATCGTTCGAAAACGTGTGCGCGGACGGCGGCATCACGAACAACAATCCGTTCGAATGCGCCCGGCAGGCACTGGTGCGCGCCGCGGGAAACGATCTGCACAATCCTCGGGATCCGGAGGTGGCGAATGCAGCGGTTATCACGGTCGCGCCTTTTCCGGGGCAAGAGCCGTTCGATCCGGCCTACGACGCAGAGGAGCAATCCGAGTTGGTGAACGTGGCGAAAGCGCTGGTTTCCACGCTGATCAGCCAGGCTCGGTTTCAGGGCGAAGATCTGCGGCTCACAAAGGACGAGAATGTCGCAAGCCGCTTCGCAATCGCTCCGACGGATAACAAGGCTCCGGGATTGCCGGCCTTGATGTGCGGCGCCCTTGGCGCGTTCGGCGGATTCGTGGATGAGAAATTCCGGGATCGCGATTATCAGCTCGGGCGGCGGAACTGCCAGCAGTTTCTCCGCGAACATTTCGCGCTGCCGGAAGACAACGTGACGATCGCCGCGGGGGTCACGAAGAAACCGGCGATTCAAGAGGCTTTCCGGGCGGAGTACGGTTTGCCGCAGAGCGGCAAGACCTGGTACCCGATCATTCCCTTGATGCCGAAAATGCGCGGGGAGATCGTGGCTCCGCCGCGGGATCAGTTCAAGACGACGCCGGAGAGGCTTGAAGAAGTCGCCGAGGCGGCGCTGAATCGGATCAAGGCAGTAGTCCACGCGTTCGAGAATCAGCCCGGGCACAAGCGCCGCGGATGGTCGTTCGTGACGACAGCGGCACTTGATTTGTTCGCCGCAAAACTCAAGAAGGCGATTCTGGACACTCTAACAACGCAGTTAGAGAAGGCCGGACAGGTCTAACGGGCGCGATCCACGATGATCAATTGCTGCCTGAATTGCCGCGAACAGTCGGATATTTGATGCCTAACTGCTCCAGATACGTGTCGTATTTCGCGGGATTGTAGTACATCTGTTTCATCTTGTCGCGATAGACGGACATGGTCTTCTCGTTGAGCCAGATCGCCGGCTTGTCGTCAGGACGAAGGAAGGACTTGTATTTCACTTCCTTGGTCTGGACGTTATTGAAATAATCCCAGGCGTTCTTCACCAGTTCCGGATGCGTCAGGATGTCGAGCATAGTCATCGCCTGCACCTTCGCACCCGCGATCACACCTTTGTGCGCGATCGGGGTTGCCATCGAGATCGCGTTGGCCCAATTGTGTCCCGGACCTCCAGGAATGTTCGACGGGAATCGGAGGGTGACGGTGGGAACATTCCAGGAGACATCGCCGATATCGTCCGAACCTCCACCCATCGGCTGCTGGCCAGGACCGCCCTCTTCGGCTTCATTGCGCTCCTCACGGGGAGGACGCATCTCCTGGAGTTTGGTTGGCATCCCTCGCACGGGCTGCTTCAGCTCCGCTTGAAACGCCCTGGCGAGCTTCTGATCGTCTTCCGACCACTGCGGCAAGCCGACCTTCTTGATGTTTTCGTACATCGCTTCGGCGATGGGACGATTGAAATGTCCCGGCCAGGCGCTGCCGAGCAGGCGCGACGTGTACTCGGTATCCGTCATGAGCGTCGCCGCCTTGGCCATGTTGTCGCCGATGCGCCACAGATTCATGATGTGCTCGTAATCGGCTTCCCGGAAGTAATACCAGACCGCTGCGTTCGGCGGGACGACGTTCGGCTGGTCGCCGCCGTTGGTGATGACGTTGTGCACACGCGTGGCCAGACGCAGATGTTCGCGGCGGAAATTGTACCCGACATCCATCAACTCGACGGCATCGAGCGCGCTGCGTCCGCGCCACGGATTCCCGGCAGCGTGCGCGCTTTCGCCTTTAAACATGTACTCGATTGAGACCAGGCCGTTCTGACCACTCGGGCCCCACGACACGCCGAGGTTGTTTCCGACGTGCGTGAACAGGCAAATGTCGACATCCTTGAACATGCCCGCGCGAACGAAATACGCCTTCGTTCCGACCAGTTCCTCGGCGACGCCGGGCCACAGCCGGATAGTGCCCTTCATGTGCTCGCGCTCCATCACTTTCTTGACTGCGATCGCCGCGATGATATTCAGCGGTACGCCCGAATTGTGTCCCTCGCCGTGTCCCGGCGCGCCTTCGATCATCGGGTCGTGGTACGCCACGCCCGGCTTCTGCGACGCCTGCGGAATGTCGTCGATATCCGAACCGAGCGAGATCACCGGCTTGCCTTCGCCCCACGACGCCACCCACGCGGTCGGAATTCCAGCGACGCCGCGTTCGATCTTGAAGCCTTCTTTTTCGAGAATTCCGGTCAGATATTTCGAAGTCTCGAATTCCTGGAATCCGAGTTCGCCAAAGCTGAAGACGCTATCAACCATGACCTGCGCCTGTTTCTTCATGTGGTCGATTTCGCCGATCAGGTCGGCCTTGATAGCAGCCTGCTTTTCCGGCGACACGTTGTTCTGCGCGAGCGCGCATCCCGCCAATGCCAAAGCGAGGAAGGAGTACTTGAGCATACGAGACAGGTTATCACCAGCCAACATTTGCGCAACTGCCGGATGGCAGCCGCGCCGTTCGGCGGCAATCTGTTCAGATATGACGCTCCGCTTTCCGGCGGCCGCGGTCCCCGTGGGATTTGCGCCGCTTCGCGATCTCTTCCCGGTAACTCTCGACCAGGCGTCCGGTCATGACGCGCATGTCGCGTTTGGTGGCGACGAAGGCTCGCGCCCGCCGTGTCATTTCTACCGCGCTCGCCGGTTCCTGCATGATTCTCAGGACACGATCGGCAAAACCCTGGGGATCGTCGGCGAGACCGCACACATCGCCGTCATTTGAAGCGAGCCCTTCGGCTCCGATGCGGGTCGAGACGACGGGGATGCCGGCCGCGAACGCTTCAAGGAGCTTCACGCGAACGCCGGACCCGCTCAGGATAGGGCAGACAAACACCGCGTATCGAGCCAGCGGCACACGAACGTCTTCCACAAATCCAATGAGCTCGATCGCGTCCGCCTCCGGCAGCGAGTGGCGCGGCGGCGGGTCGGATCCAATCAGGATCAACCGCGCCCGCGGCTCTTGGGCGCGGATCAGGGGCATGACATGCTGCACGAACCACTGCAATGCCTCCATGTTCGGAAGATGACGGAAGCTACCCAGAAAAAGCATGGTGAACGGCTCGCGGCCCGCGCCGCGGAACTCGTAGAGCGATGTGTCGATTCCGGCGCGATATTCGGAGTCCACGCGGCCGCGCAGCTCGGGCAGGAACGATTGGAGATAGCGGGCGTTATCTTCGCTGCACACCTGGATGCGATCGGCGCGCGGGAGCATTCGCAATTCGTACCGCAGCGATCGCAGGTACTCCCAGCGCGCCTGGATTCGGGTGAAGGCCCCCCGCATGTAAGGAAGGCGCCGCGCGATCGATTGGAAATAGACGTCGTGTTCGAACAGGATGCTCGGGATGTGACGAAACTCGCCCGCGTACTGTCCCAGCACGGTGTACTCGAGCTGTAGAACGTCGATGTTTTTCGTGTAAATCTGGCGATGAATCAGCCAGGCGAGATTGGGATTCCTGAACTCTCGGATCGCGTGAGGCTCGATCGATCCAATCGCTTTCGAGCGGCCCTCCATCCGCACGATGTACTCGACGGACGCGCAAATTTTTTCGAGTTCTTCGTGGGGCTTCCGCTCGTGCGGATAGTCGAGCAGAACGATCAAGTGCAGCTCGCACAGTTTCGCCATTTCGCGAACAGTCTGATACATGAACACGCCGCCGCCGTGAACCGGCGGACAGATCGGATAGGGAGATACGAACAGAACTCTGAGCGGATCGTTCTCGAATTCGCCAAACGTATCGCGAAAATGGCCGCCCTGCGGCCGGCGGAAAGCTTCCGTGTCCGACACAGCCGCAAGACCGCGTGCCCGGAGGCGTGATCGCATGGCGCCTGGCAGTTGAAGAAATGCCCGTGCGATGCCGGTGGCGCTCGCCCGCTCCGGTGAATCCCCGAACAGCCAACTCAGGATCGCGCCCGCCCATGCGAAAAAGAAGTGCTCCCCAAGCCGCCGCCACTCGTGGATGTTTTTCCAAGCGAAGAGAATAAAGTTTTTTTTCAGGACCGATTGGATGTACGCTTCGCTGAAACGCCGCCCGATGGTTCCACGGTGTTCGTGGTACACGATGCTCGCGGGTTGATACAGGACCTTCCAGCCGCGTTTCCAAGCCATGTATCCGAGATCGGTGTCTTCCAAATAAAAGGGGGCGAGCAACTCGTCGAATCCGCCCAGCTCCAGAAATTTTTTTCGATCGAACGCGCACGATCCGCCCCCGCCGTAAAAGCAGGGATAGGCCTGGCGAACTTCGGGATCGATGCGATGGCCGACCCGGAGGAATCCCTGCCGCCACCAACCTTCCGTCAGGCCCGTCTCTTCGCGCTTCTTGTCCGGATCGGAGAAAAAGATCTGGCAGGACACCGCAAAGATCCGATCATCTTTAAACTCGGCGAGCAGCGGCTGAAGGAATCCAGGGTCGACGCGCATGTCGCTGTTAAGCAGAACGACGATATCGTTGACGGCGGCTTTGAACCCCTGGTTCGAGCCTCCGCCGAAGCCGAGATTTTTTTTCAGCGCGAGCAGGCGTACGCTCGGAAATTTCTCACGCAGAAATTGCGCGCTGCCATCGGTCGAACCGTTATCGACAACGATCACTTCCGATCCAGGACACCGGCCCGCGGCGGCGACCACTGAGGGCAGATACTTCTCGAGCAGATCACGGCCGTTCCAGTTCGGAATGACGATCGACGCATTTGTAGGCGCGTTTTGCGGAGTGGACCTGGTGTCGGGTTCCGAGGCCGCGCGTCGTTTGACAAGATCGGCAAGAAGCAGGGCGGCGGCCGCGATGAGCAAGAAGACCGGCGCGAGCAGCGCCAGCGGCAACCCTTTGAGAATTCTCCAGAGTGTCCCGGCGAACCGCCGCATCAATCCTGCACCCGGGGCCCAACTCCGACCATTCTGCCTATTTTTATCCAGCGCGAGCCGCGAATCATGCGGAGTTGCGTTTCCAATCGCTCCACTTTTTGCTGAAGCGTTTGCGCCCAGGCAGTACGATCGGTGACTGTCGCCTCCGCCTGATCGAGCAGCCGGACGGCCTCGCCCAGCTCAGCGCACTTTGCGGCAAGCTCGGCCGACAGTCGCGCTTCGGTGTCGAGCGCCCATTGCGCTTTCTCGCGGCTATCCTGTTCGAGTTCGGAAACCTTCGACGCGTACGACGCCACGACCTGCCGCGATGCGTCCTGCTCGGCTTTCAATTCGTCCTGAAGCTGAGCGACGCGCGCCAGGCTCGCCTTCCAGTCTTTCTCCAGTTGCAGCGCCCAGCGGTTGTGTTCTTCGAGCTGATCCTTCTGCTCAGCATGCAGACGAACCAGTTCCTGATGTTCGTTCAAAACGCGGTCGAGCGCGGCCCTGGTCAATTGCAGTTCACGTTGGAGTAGTTGGATGTGCTGTTCGCGCTCGCGCAGAAGATTGGACGCCCGCGGGAGATAAATGAACGTTCTCGCCTCCGGAATAGTGTCTATTCCACAAAGCGCGATGAAAAAGTGCGCGTGATCGGGCGTGCCACGGCTTCCGTCCATGCGCGCATCGAGCGGCGATATCGACGGCCTTGTCAGCGAGAACGCGAAAGATTCAGTTCGGTTCTGCTGAAAAATCACCACTTGCGGAAAAACGGATGAAAGCGCCTGGCGAAATTCGTCGAACGTGAACTCGTGTACGTGAAACGGATTCGAGCCTTCATCACCGCGCGATTCGGTGTAGTAGAGCCGGTTGGGAGTGGATACCAGAAACAACCCGTCCGGAGCAAGAACGCGCCGCGCTTCGGAGACGAGGCGCGGCCAGTCTTCCAGATGCTCGATTACTTCGAATGCGGTGATCAGGCGAAAGCTCGCGGAAACGAACGGGAGCGCGCTCGCGGAGGCCTGGACAAATCGCACATTTGCAGCGCTGTAGTTGGTTCGCGCATAGGCGGCCGCTTCCGCCGATACGTCAATGCCAACGGCAGCATCGTGGGCTCGCGCCAGTTCTGCGAGTCCGTAGCCCGTCCCGCAGCCGATGTCGAGGACACGTCCTCCGCGCGCGAATCTTGAGGCGAATGCGTATCGCGCGACGTGTTCCGCCCACAGGTCGTCGTTCACCGCTCCAGGAACGACGCGTTCACCCGTAAATTCGATCACTGCGATATGACTCCCGCCCCGATCCGCGAGTTCACCTCAACACGGCACGAGAGGTGGAGCTGGCCGTAGATTGGGGCGCCTGATTTCTCCATCGGCAGCACGGCGGCGTTATCAATCCAATCGCAGATGGCGTAATGTTCCAGGGTGCCATCCGCGATCGCGGGCGAAAACGAAAACGTCGAGGCGTAGAGTTCAGGCAGGTCGATGTAAAAGTCGACGGTGCATACTTCTCCGGCGGGAAGCGGCGGCAGAGTACATTGCTCCCGGGCGGTATTGGTCCCGGCGAAGTCGACTCCCAGATGATTCCGGAACATGAATCCAACGATTGGCCGCTCGAGATTTTTTTTCGCAAGAGCGCTGATTCTAACTACAATTGTAGTAGATGGACTGAGCGACGAAAGCTTCGTGCCGCCTTGATCGTAAATCGCGATACCCAGGACTTCGGCTCGTCCGTCACCGAAGCGGTGATCGATGTTTGAAATCTCATTGACGATCTCTTCCGGAGGCCGGTAGGTGCCTGGCAAACTTACGGAATGGTGTTCCAGATAACTGGCGTCCTTCTTAGCCATCGCCGCAAGATATTTAGAAACAACAAGATCCGTCTTGCCGATCTCGACAATTCGACCGTGATCGAGCCACATCGCGCGATCGCCGATGGACTTGACATCTCCCGTCGAATGGGACACGAAAAGGATCGTCGTCCCGCGGGAGCGAAGTTCGTTGACTTTCCGCATGCAGCGCTGACGAAAGTAGACATCGCCGACCGAGAGCGCCTCATCGACAAGAAGGATCTCTGGATCTAAATGAATTGCAACGGCGAACGCCAATCGCACAACCATTCCGCTGGAGTAGGTTTTCACAGGTTGATGAATGAAGTCGCCGATTTCTGCGAACGACTCGATATCACCGATGCGTTGATCCATCTCTCTAGCGGAAAGCCCCAGAATCGCTCCATTGAGATAAACATTGTCGCGTCCGGAAAATTCGGGATTGAATCCTGAGCCCAGTTCAAGAAGCGCGGCAACCCTGCCATTCACATTTGCTTCGCCGCTTGTCGGGTGCAGGATTCCCGCGCAAATCTGAAGCAACGTACTTTTACCCGAGCCGTTTTCGCCGACGATACAGAACGTCTCGCCACGATTTACCTCGAAGGAAACGTCGCGCAACGCCCAATAATCCGTGTGGAACCGCCGCTGATTGAAGGTTGCAAGCTCCTTCAGCCGGTCGCCCGGAGAACAGTAGATTGAGTAGGATTTCGAAACGCGCGAAAATTCGATAGCGCGGTTCATGTCGTTATACCTGTTTATCGCTAGCCATCGCCGCTGCCATTTGCTACGCTTTTAGATACGCCGGTGTAGCTCAGGTGGTTAGAGCGACGGTCTCATAATCCGTAGGTCGCAGGTTCGACTCCTGCCGCCGGCACCATTCCTACTTGGTCCCCACAATGTGCTCGTAAAGACGATCCAATTCCTCCTGCGAATAGTATTCAATCTCGATCCGTCCATGTTTATCGCTTAGCTCGACGATTTTAACCCGTGTGCCGAGAACGCGGGCCATTTCATCCATCGCAGCCTGAACGTTTGGATCCCGTTTTGGAGTCTCCTTCTGTCGGCGCCCCTTGCCGCCGCGGTCAGACGTTAACTCCTGGACAAGCGCCTCAACCTGACGAACGGACATCCCCTGGGCGGCGGCTTTCTCCGCAATCTCAACCTGCTGCTCGCCGGTCATCAAGCCCAAGATCGCGCGGGCATGGCCCATGGACAGTCGCTGGGCTGCCAAGAGCGTCTGAACCTCGCGCGGAAGCTTCAGAAGGCGCATTGTATTCACGACGGACGTGCGATCCTTGCCCGTTCGGCGGCCGATTTCCTCCTGGGAAAGACCTAATTCCCGGTGAAGACGCTCGTACGCGTGGGCGGTTTCGATGGGATTTAGATCCTCGCGTTGAATATTCTCTATCAGAGCCAGTTCGAGGAGCTGGGGATCAGCTACCTCCTGAATGACCACTGGCACCTCCGTAAGTCCGGCCAGTTGAGCCGCCCGCCATCGGCGCTCACCTGCAACGATCTGGTATTCATCGCCATGCCGTCGCACAACCAAGGGCTGGATGATTCCGTTTGCACGGATTGACTCTGCGAGCTCTTCCAGTCGTTCGGCCTGAAAAACCGTGCGCGGCTGCATAGGATTCGGCTGGATTGCGCGAATTGGCAGGGAATTACTCGGGGCTGGTTGGGGCGCCGCAGCGGCCGCGGCCGGCCTCCCAGGAAGGAGCGCGGAAAGGCCCTTACCCAGCGCTTTGCGAGTTTTGTCGGTTCCTGTATTCATTCTCCAGGATCTCCTTGGCGAGCTTGATGTAGCTTTCGGCGCCTCGGGAGCGAGGATCGTACATCAGAATCGGTTTTCCGTAGCTGGGGGCTTCAGCAAGCCGAATACTGCGTGGGATCACAGTGTTCAAAACCTCGTCGCTGAAGAACTCTTTCAAGTCTTCAGCCACTTGGCGTGTGAGATTCGTCCTATCGTCATACATGGTGAGCAGAATTCCCTCGATCTTGATCGGATGCCCGAATGCATCTCTAATCCGATCAATCGTATCCATGAGTTGCGAGATTCCCTCGAGGGCGAAAAACTCACACTGGATGGGAATCAGCACGGAATCGGCTGCGATCAACGCGTTCAACGTCAATAAGTCAAGAGCAGGCGGACAATCGATCAGTATGTAATCGTATCTGTCGCGAATCGATTTGAGTGCTTGCCGCAGGCGGTATTCGCGCTGGTCAAGATCAACCATTTCCAGATTCGCGGCAACCAAGTTCTTGTCGGCAGGCAAGATGTCGAGACCATCGCAATCCGTGTGAACGATCGCCCCATCCAAAGCGCCGCCCCGTAACAGAGCGTCGTAGAGCGTTGCCGTGGTTGACGCCTTCTCGATTCCAAGACCGGTTGTTGCATTGCCTTGAGGATCCGAATCAATCAGAAGGATCTTGAGGTCGTTGGCCGCCAGGGATGCTCCGACGTTAATCGCGGTTGTAGTCTTTCCTACCCCGCCCTTCTGGTTCGTGATAGCAACTATCTTCCCCACGGTTTTCGTCGATCCTACTTACCTCGTCGATTTTATCATGTTCCACGTGGAACATTGCTACTATCCTCTTGTCCCCGTGCGGATATTTCGCAACACAAGAGGGGGTTGGGAGCCCAGCTAGTTCAGTTACCGTCGTCAGGATAGCGAATCTCCGCGCGACGCGCAATTTCAGTACGTCGGCTGGGCGCACTGCCCGAGACACCACCCAATCGAACTGGTCTACAAGGTCCTCTGCACGCTCTGCTTTGACGTCTACGTTTGAGAGGCCGCGTGACGCTTCACTCAAAAAGACGGCCTTACGTTTGTCGGATTCAATCAAGCTTATCGAAGATTCGGTACGCGAGATGGCAATTGGTACTCCCGGAAAGCCACCTCCCGAACCAACATCTCCTATTCTTAACAAACCCGCCGGCAACTGCTGAGCAAGAAACAAAGCCTCAGCATAGTGCAATTTAACGGCCTCATCCATGCTTCGAATTCGCGTCAAATTGAGCTTCTCATTCCACCTCATCAACAGAATGTAATGTCGCTCAAGTTGATCGAGTTGCAGCGGGGAGAGATCGAACTCCCGGTTTAAAAGTTTACGAAAGCTCACGAGCGAGGCTCAGATAAACATCGAGAACTGCAACGGCTGCGGGTGTGACCCCCGGAATACGATACGCTTGCCCCAGCGTTTCAGGCCGAATTTTCTCCAACTTCTGGCGGACTTCGTTAGAAAGTCCTGGTATTTCCGAATAGGAGAAGTCTGGGGGAATATGGCGCCGCTCGGAATCGCGAAGGCGCTGCACTTGACGTTCTTGCTGCGCAATGTATCCGGAGTATTTCAGCTCAGTTTCAAGCGTTTCGAGCACTCCATGTACCGGGTCTTCTCCGAGTTGGGTTCGAATCCACGATTTGATTTGCTCGATTCGAGCCTCAGGGCGGCGCAGCCATATTGCAACTGTGGGAGCCCCTGTTTCCAGCCGTGCGACCTCCATCAGGCTCCGCAGGCGAGCCTTCTGATCTTGTTTCCGTAGATAGAGCGACCAGCGATCGTCACCCACCAAACCGGCACGCCGCCCTAACGGGGTTAGCCGCTCGTCCGCATTGTCGATTCGAAGATGCAACCGGAATTCAGCTCGCGAGGTGAACATGCGGTACGGCTCGTCCGCGCCTTTGCTGACCAGGTCGCCGATAAGAATTCCGATGTACCCCTCGGTTCTCCCAACGCGCACCGGATCGTTGCCACCCACACGAGCCGCTGCGTTCAGCCCGGCAATTAACCCTTGGCAAGCTGCCTCTTCGTAGCCTGAAGTTCCATTGATCTGGCCTGCCAGGAACAGGCCTTCGTAAGACTTAACCTCAAGAGAATGAGATAGTTCTCTAGGGTCAATGGCGTCGTATTCAATCGCGTACCCGGGCCGGATCATTTCCGCCGTTTCGAGTCCAGGGATCGACGCGACTGCCCGTGTCTGAACGTCAATCGGCATACTGGTGGACATGCCGTTGACGTAGATTTCGTAAGTATCGAGGCCTTCCGGCTCCAAGAAAATTTGATGCCTGATCTTGTCGGGGAATTTTACAATCTTATCTTCGATAGAAGGACAGTAACGCGGTCCGATTCCTTCGATCTGACCGCTATAGAGCGGTGATCGCGGTATGCTTTCTCTAATTATTTCATGGGTTTGAGAAGAAGTATAGGTGATGTAGCAAGGAACCTGCTCTCGCTCGATTCGCTGCGTCATAAAAGAAAAGGGCGTCGGTTCGGAATCGCCGTATTGTGGTTCGAAGCGGGACCAGTCTATCGATCTACCATCGAGGCGAGGGGGTGTACCAGTCTTAAGTCGCTGCCAGGAAAGGCCCATCTGACGAAGCTGATCACCCAGCAGGTTTGAAGGGGCTTCGCCGCTGCGGCCGCAACTGTATTTCTGCTCGCCGACGTGCGCTAAACCATTCAAAAATGTACCGGTTGTCACCACGACGGCATCTGCGTCGATGGTCCGGCCGTCGCGCAGCAGAACACCGGTAACACGCCGGTCTGAGATGAGAAGCTGCGCAACTTCGGCCTGTAAGATGCGCAAATCGGGCTCTTTTTCGAGGATTTCACGCATTTTAAGGCGATATTGCTTCTTGTCGCACTGCGCGCGCGGCGACCACACCGCCGGCCCGCGGCTGGTATTCAGAAGCCGGAATTGGATCCCCACCGCATCGGTCAATTCGCCCATGATTCCACCGAGTGCGTCGATTTCGCGAACCAAGTGACCCTTTGCGATCCCGCCGATCGCAGGATTACAAGACATCTGCGCGATGAGGTCGAGGTTCATTGTGATCATCGCAGTCTTCAGCCCAAGACGAGCGCAAGCCCGCGCGGCTTCGCAGCCGGCGTGACCGGCGCCAACAACCACCACCTGATATCGCGATTGCATTTGGGCCTAATGCTATGATGCCACTCGTGTGAAGATTCTCGTAATCGGAAGTGGCGGACGCGAGCATGCAATCGCGTGGCGGCTCGCTCAAGAAGGTCATGACGTCTTCGGCGCACCCGGGAATCCGGGGATCGCGCAGGTTGGTCGCGTACTTTCCACAACGGACTACATTTCGGCCGCGCGTGACGTCGATTTGACGGTTGTGGGACCCGAAGCGCCCTTGGTCGACGGTCTCGTTGACAAATTTCGTTCGCACGGGATGCCTATCGTTGGACCAAGCCGCGAAAACGCGCGGCTCGAAGCGAGCAAAATCCACTCCAAGGAATTCATGAAACGCCTTGGGATTCCGACGGCGCATTTCGCACGCGTGGAAAGTTCCGACGCGGCGATTCGTGCGCTCGCGAACTTTTCATATCCAGCCGTCATCAAGGCAGACGGACTCGCCGCGGGAAAAGGCGTGGTCATCGCACACAATCGCGGGGAGGCTGAGGCAGCGATTGAGACCCTCGGACCTCGTCTTGTAATTGAAGAGTTCCTTCAAGGCGAGGAGGTCAGTTTCATCGTCGTGAGCGACGGGCGTGATTTCGTCGCTTTCGAGGCGACGCAGGACCACAAAGCAGCCGGCGACAACGACACTGGACCCAATACCGGGGGAATGGGCGCGTACTGTGATGGACGTATTCTTTCAGCCGATGAAGCCGGGCGCGTGATCGACTCAGTCATCGAGCCCGTGATCCGCACAACCGGCTTCACCGGATTTTTGTACGCCGGCCTGATGATGACGACCGAGGGGCCCAAGGTGCTGGAGTTCAATGTGAGGCTGGGTGATCCCGAGACGCAGCCTCTGATGCACCGCATGCATCCTGGAACCAGTTTTGCGGATATTCTCATGCGCGCGGCGGCCGGATCGCTGAGAGGGGCTTCGCTCCGGTGGAATCGCGATCCCTCAGTGTGTGTGGTCATGGCTGCTGCCGGATATCCGGGAAAAGTTCGGACGGGTGACGTGATCACGGGAATCGACAACTGCGGCGCGCAAGTGTTTCAGGCCGGAACGAAGCAGGGAGCAGCGGGCCTGGAAACCGCCGGAGGACGCGTTCTAGGAGTGACCGCTTCCGGCGCAGACTTATCGACAGCGATCAGAAATGTGTACGCCGCGGTGGATCGCATTCATTTCGACGGAATGCACTGCCGTCGCGATATCGGGAGCAAGGGTCTCAAGCGCTGGAACTAGAAGGCTATGGCATTTCGCCTGAACGCCGAGCGGATGTGAGCGACGAAGCATCGGATGCCGGGCGAAAATCGATACGAAGCGAAGAATCCTTCTTGTCGCATTCTTACTCCCCGGGTTGGTTCAGGCTGCTGATCAGGGGGCGATGCGTGGTTTGCCACTAAAGGCAGAGCGCCGCGATTTTGCGTTCAGCGAATTTCGTAAGTAGGGCGCTGGTACAATTTATGCAAACGGGGACGTAGCTCAGATGGATAGAGCGGTCGCCTCCTAAGCGACAGGTCGGCGGTTCGAATCCGCCCGTCCCTACCAGTTCATCCCGGTGTCCGGACCGGACACATGGGTAACAGATTGTTCCTAAGACATAGGTAACACTTTTGGGCCGAAGGGGTTTTCCAGGGGCTGCAAAGTTTTCTCCTCCAGATCGATATAGCCGAGATCGTAGTCCATAAAACTGACCAGCCAGATACCGTGGTCGACTTCTTTGATCCCCACTGCCTGACCGGCTAAGGTGACGCTTAAGTTGATCTTCTTGCG